>VFQP010000564.1_pt1 | contig 67962 bp, 68 predicted proteins | sample 3512351 | NCBI WGS metagenome assembly VFQP01 (sample SAMN10412372, study PRJNA504923) | tailings metagenome | isolation source: Relicate 1 Philex TSF1 revegetated site | place: Philippines: Tuba, Benguet | collected 2017-08-29
AGACTAGACACGGCGCGCGCGCGATGTCAACCATCCCGCCTCCGGGGCCGCCGATACACTGGCCCCGTGACCGCTCCCACACCCCGCCAGAAGCGCGCGACCATCTTCGATGTCGCGGCCGAGGCGGGCGTCTCGCGGGGAACCGTCTCGCGCGTCCTCAACGGGGAGCCCTACGTCTCGGCCGCGGCCCGCGAGGCGATCGAGGCGGCCATCGCGAAGGTCGGCTACGTGCGCAACACGGCCGCCCGCAACCTCGCCACGCAGTCCTCCGGCGCGATCGCCCTCATCGTGCACGAGCCCGACTCCGTGTTCATCGACGACCCCAACATCGGTGCGATCCTCCTCGGCGCCAACGCCGCTCTCTCGGCCGCCGACTACCAGCTGGTCTCCCTGCTGATCGATGACGATCGGGACTCCCAGCGCGTCACCGGCTACCTCGGCGGCGGGTTCGTCGACGGCGCCATCATCGTCTCGGCGCGCGAAGGCGATCCGATCTCGCAGGCGATCGCCGACCTGCGGCTTCCCGCCGTGATGATCGGTCGACCCGACAACCAGCCCCAGCTGCCCTGGGTGGGAATCGACAACCGGGGTGCCGCGCGGCAGATCACCGAGCGGCTCATCGCGACGGGGCGCCGACGCGTCGGCATGATCGCCGCCGGTCTCGACCGCGATTCTGGCCGTGATCGACTCGCCGGCTTCCGGGACGCCCTCGGTGCGTCGTTCGACGACGCCCTCGTCTCGCGGCAGCCCTTCTACACCTATGCCGCCGGCGTCGCCGGAATGGCCGAGCTGCTGCGCGCGGCACCCGACATCGACGGCGTGTTCGCCGCCTCCGACGCGGTTGCGGCGGGGGCGCTCGAGGCGCTGCGCGGCGCTGGGCGACGCGTGCCGGACGACATCGGCGTCGTCGGCTTCGACGACAGCACGTGGGCGCTCCGGGCGCAGCCCGCGCTCTCCACGGTGCGCCAGCCGGCCGGGCAGCTCGGAGCGCGCGCCGCCGAGCTCGTGCTCGACCAGGTGCGCTCCGGTGGCCGCCCCGCTGACGGCGCCCTCCTCGCGACCGAGGTCGTCTGGCGAGACTCGGCGTGAGCTCGAGCCGTCGACGCGCCCGCGTCCGCCTCATCGGCACGGCGGTGTCGCTCGTCATGGCGCTCGCCCTCGGCAGCTACGCGGTGCTGGCCGTGCTCGCCCCGGTGCCGAACCTGAGCCCCGTCATCCCCGCGTACGACGTGGTCGAGACCCCGCCCGGCACGGTAACGCTGCCGACCGGGGCCGCCGCGATCGCGCTCGCGGAGGGCGATCAGGTGCTCGCCGCGCGCAACCTCGATGAGCCGCGCGTGCTCGCCTCGATCACGAAGCTGGTGACCGCGCTCGTCGTGCTCGACGCCCGCCCCATCGACGGCGACACCGAGGGCCCCGGCATCACCCTCACGGCGGCCGACGCCCGCCTGGCGCAGTCGTACATCGCCATGGGCGGCTCGTTCGCGCCCGTGCCGGTCGGGGCCGTGCTGACGCAGCGCCAGATCATCGAGCTGATGATCGTGCGCTCGGCCAACAACTACGCCGACACCCTGGCGATCTGGGCGTTCGGCTCGATCGACGACTACCGCCGGGCGGCTCGCGCGTGGCTCGATCGGGTCGGACTCGAGCGCATCACCATCGCCGACGCCACCGGCTTCTCGCTCGACAACCGCGCCACCCCGCGCGACCTGCTGGCGCTCGCCCGCATCGCCGCGGCGAACCCGGTGGTCGCCGCGGCCGCCGCCACGCCGCGCCTCGCCGTCGACGGAGTGGGCGTGTTCGAGAACACGAACCGCGCCCTCGGCACTGCGGGCATCACGGGGCTGAAGACCGGCACGCTTGGCCCCGCGGTGGGCGCCAACCTCCTGTTCTCGGGGGTGCTGCCGACCGATGCCCCGGATGCGGAGCCAGTGCCCGTCGTCGGCGTCGTGCTCGGCCAGCCCGACCAGGCGGCCGTGGCGACGGCCGTGCAGACCCTGATGACGACGGCGGCCGACGATCTGCGCACCGTGACCCTCATCGAGGAGGGCGAGCTGCTCGCGAGCTACCAGGCGCCGTGGGGAGACACCGTCGAGGTGCGCAGCCGGGTCACGGTCACCGATCAGGTCTGGGGCGCTGTGCGATCGCGCCTCGCGGTGAGCGCACCCACCCTCACCGGCGCCGACGACGAGCGGCTCGAGCAGGAGGTGACGGCCGTGATGCGGTGGGGCGGGCGCACAGAGCGCCTCGCCGTCGAGATCGTCGGGGGCATCGATCCGCCGCCGCTCGACTGGCGCCTGCTGCAGCCGCTGCGCGACGGCGGCATCCTGCCGCCGACCGGCACGGGGTCGGCGCCCGCCGCGCCACCGGCTAGATCGTGGGCCTCTTCGGCTTGACCGTGTCGCCCGACGACTGGTGGCGGATGCGCCGGACGACCCAGGGCACCAGGTACTCGCGCGCCCAGCCGATGTCGTCCACGCGGGCCGCGCGCCACGACCGTGCCGGCAGCGGCTCCGGGTGCAGCGGCTCGAGATCGTGGTCGACCCCCAGGGCGTCAAGCACCGCGATCGCGATCGTGTGATGCCCGAGCGGCGAGAAGTGCAGTCGATCAGGCGCCCACATCTGCGGGTCCTGCAGCTGCCGGAGCGCCCACATGTCGGCCACGATCGCGTCGTGGCGGGCCGCGACCGCCCGCAGGTTCTCGTTGTAGATCGCCACCTTGCCGCGCACGCGCCGCAGCACCGGAGTCATGCCGATGTCGGGGCCGTTGAACATCACGACGGTGGCCCCGTCGCTGCGCAGCCGACGGATCGTGTCATCGAACAGCTCGGCGACCCGGTCGGGGTCGGTTCCCGGGCGGATGATGTCGTTGCCCCCGCCCGAGATCGTGATGAGGTCGGGTCGCAGCGCGAGCGCCGCATCCACCTGCTCGTCGGCGATCTGCTGCAGGAGGCGACCGCGGATCGCCAGGTTCGCGTAGGCGAAGTCGTCGGTGCGGTCCGCGAGCACCTCGGCGACCCGGTCGGCCCATCCGCGGTGGCCGCCCGGGCTCTGCGGCTCGGGGTCGCCGATGCCCTCGGTGAACGAATCGCCGATCGCGACGTACCGCGACCAGGGGTGGAGCTGAGGCATGCCCATAGCCTGGCAGACCTCCCACGGAGGAGCCAGACCATGCCACAGTGGAGGTACCAACCGAAAGGAGGACCCCATGGGGTTTCTCGCATTCCTGCTGCTCGGACTGATCGCCGGTGCGATCGCGAAGGCGATCATGCCGGGCAAGGCGAAGGGCGGATGGATCTCCACCCTCATCGTGGGCGTCGTCGGTGCTCTCGTCGGCGGCTGGCTGGGAAGCCAGCTCGGTCTCGGCTCGGTCGATGAGTTCTTCAGCATCGGCAGCTGGCTGCTCGCCATCGGCGGCTCGCTGCTCGTGCTCTTCATCTGGGGCCTGATCACGCGCAAGCGCTGACCTCGGCCAGGGTCGCGTGAGCAGGCAGGACGGCAGCGGACGGCAGGTGACCGTCGAGCCGACGGACGACACGTCAGCGAGCATCCTGCACCTCGACATGGACGCGTTCTTCGCGTCGGTCGAGCTGCTCGCGCGGCCCGACCTGCGCGGTCGACCGGTCATCGTCGGCCATCGCGGTGCCCGCTCGGTCGTGACCGCCGCCACCTACGAGGCGCGCCGCTACGGGGTCAACTCGGCCATGCCGATGGCGGTCGCGCTGCGTCGCTGCCCGCACGCGATCGTGCTCGAACCGCACTACGAGCGCTACCAGGAAGCCTCGGCGCACGTCATGAGCATCCTCGGCGACGTCACCCCGCTCGTCGAACCGCTGAGCATCGACGAGGCGTTCCTCGACGTGCGCGGCGCGACCGCGCTGTTCGGCCCGCCCTACGCGATCGCGACGGCCCTGCGCGCGCGCATCCAGCAGGAGACCGGGCTCGTCGCCTCCGTCGGGGCAGCCGCCACCAAGTTCGTGGCGAAGCTCGCCTCCGGTCGGGCCAAGCCCGACGGCCTGCTCGTCGTCCCCGCGGCCGCAACGCTCGCCTTCCTGCACCCGCAGCCGATCTCCGCGCTCTGGGGAGTGGGAGCGGTCTCCGCAGCACGCCTGGAGCGGCTCGGGCTGCGCACCATCGGCGATGTGGCGGATGCGCCGCTCGACGCCCTCGAGCGTGCTCTCGGGCCCGGCAGCGCCCGCCACCTGCACGAGCTCGCGCACGGGCGAGACCCGCGGAGCGTCACACCGGATCGGGCCGAGAAGACCATCGGGCACGAGCTCACCTTCGAGCACGACGTGGCCGACCCGGCCGCGATCGACCGCGAGCTGCTGCGACTCGCCGACCGCGTCGCCGAACGGCTGCGCCGCGGCGGCTGGGTGGCCCGCACCATCGCGGTGAAGCTGCGCTTCGGCGACTTCGAGACCATCACGCGCGCCCAGACCCTGCCCGAGCCCACCGATGTCGCCCAGCGCATCGCCACCGAGGCGCGGGCCCTCTACGCGGCGTCGCCGGCGGCCGGGCGCGGTCTGCGGCTCATCGGCGTGCGCGCCTCCGGGCTGCTGCCGACCGGAACCGTCGCGCGCGGTCTGTGGGACGACGACGAGCCCTGGCGCGAGGCCGAGAGCACCATCGACGCGGTGGCGCAGAAGTTCGGTCGAGGGACGGTTCGGCGAGCATCCCTGCTGCGCGGCAGCGCTCCGCGGCGCGGAAGCGTGCCCGAGGGCTGAGCTCGAGCGTCGGGCGTCTCGACTAGCATCGAGGTCTCGTGACCCCGACCTTCCGCCGCGCCCCGCACGTGGGCACGTTCGCCGCGGAGCACCTGTCACCGGCCTACCCCGAGCGGGCAGCGCGCGGCACCGCCGACCGGCTGCGTGCGTGGCAGGCCGAGGCCCTCGACCGCTACTTCGAGACCGAACCCCGCGACTTCCTCGCCGCCGCGACGCCAGGTGCCGGCAAGACGACGTTCGCGCTCCGGCTCGCTACCGAGTTGCTCGCGCGCCGCACCGTCGAGCGCGTCATCGTCGTCGCCCCCACCGAGCACCTCAAGCGGCAGTGGGCCGACGCCGCGCACCGCGTGGGCATCCGGCTCGACCCCGCCTTCCGCAACGCCGGTCGCGTCATCGGGCGGGCGTTCCACGGCGCCGCCGTCACCTACGCGCAGGTGGCCGCTCAGCCCTTCGTGCACCGCACGCTCGTCGAGCAGGCGACGACGCTCGTGATCCTCGACGAGGTGCACCACGGCGGTGATGCCCTCAGCTGGGGCGACGCGCTGCGCGAGGCGTACTCCGGCGCCACGCGCCGGCTGTCGCTCTCGGGCACGCCCTTCCGCAGCGACACCGCACCCATCCCGTTCGTGGCCTACGTCGACGAGGGCGACGGCGTGCGCGTCTCGCGCACCGACTACAGCTACGGCTACGGGCGGGCGCTCGAAGACGGCGTCGTGCGGCCCGTGCTCTTCCTCTCCTACGCGGGCCGCATGCGCTGGCGCACGACCAGCGGCGACGAGATGGAAGCCGTGCTCGGGCAGGACGACACCGCCGACATCACGGCGCAGGCCTGGCGCACCGCCCTCGACCCCGGTGGCGAATGGATGAGCGGCGTGCTGCGCGCCGCCGACACCCGGCTGAGCGAGGTGCGGCATCAGATTCCGGATGCCGGGGGCCTGGTCATCGCGACCGACCAGTCGACCGCGCGCGCGTACGCACAGTTGCTCGCCGACATCGCGGGGGAGGAGCCGGTCGTCGTGCTCAGCGACGAGACGGGCGCCTCGGAGCGCATCGCGGAGTTCGCCGACTCCGACGCCCGCTGGCTCGTCGCCGTGCGCATGGTCAGCGAGGGCGTCGACGTGCCGCGGCTCGCCGTCGGCGTGTACGCGACGAGCGCATCGACCCCGCTGTTCTTCGCGCAGGCCGTCGGCCGGTTCGTGCGCGCGCGCCGCCGCGGGGAGACCGCGTCGATCTTCATCCCGAGCGTGCCCGTCATCCAGCGCCTCGCCGGCGAACTCGAGCGCGAGCGCGACCACGCGCTCGACCGGGTCGGCGACGAGCTGCTCGACGACAGCCTGCTCGCCGCCGCCGAGCGCGAGGAGCCAGCGAGCGAGGAGGAGCTCGCCGAGTTCGCCTATCAGGCGCTCGAATCGAGCGCGACCTTCGACAAGGTGCTGTACGACGGTGACGAGTTCGGCCTGCTCTCGCCGGTCGGCAGCCTCGAGGAGCTCGACTTCCTGGGCCTCCCCGGAATCCTGGAGCCGGATCAGGTGCGCGAGGTGCTCAAGGCCCGGCATCAGCGGCAGCAGCGCCGCGCCGCCGAGAGGCCGCCCGCGGTCGCCGCCGCCGCGCCGCAGCCGCTGTACCGCTCGCTGAAAGAGCAGCGCGCGCTGCTCAACAGCCTGGTCGGGCTGCGCGCCAAGCTCACCGGGCAGCCGCACGGGCACATCCACGCAGAACTGCGGCGCCAGTGCGGCGGCCCCGCCGTGGGGCAGGCGACCGTCGCCCAGCTGCAGGCACGCATCGACCTGCTGCGGCGGCAGCTGCACAGCACGAGCTGACCGCGCGGCGCCCGACCTGCTCGGCGGCCGCCCGCAGCCCGATGCCGCGCGGCATGATGGGGGGCGTGCGCGATACCCCCTACCTCGTCGTCGACGAGCCACTTCTCGAGGCCAACCTCGCCGCTATGGCCGACCACGCCCGCCAGCGCGGGCTCGCCCTGCGCCCGCACGCCAAGACCCACAAGACGCCCGAGATCGCGCGCCGCCAGCTCGCCCACGGCGCGGTCGGGTTGACCGTCGCGACCGTCGGCGAGGCCGAGGTCTTCGCCGACGCGGGGTTCGACGACCTGTTCATCGCGTATCCCGTATGGGCGGAGGGCCCCCGCGCCCAGCGATTGCACGACCTCGCCCGCCGCGTGCGGCTGCGCGTCGGCGCCGACTCGGTCGCCGCGGTCGGGATGCTCGCGCGCGCCGCGGCGGGCGACGGGCAGCCCGTGTCGCTCGCCGTGATGGTCGAGGTCGACAGCGGGCACCACCGCTCGGGCATCGAACCGGCGCGGGCGGCCGAGGTGGCCGCGGCGGCGCTCGAGCACGGTCTCGTCGTCGACGGCGTCTTCACCTTCCCCGGGCACTCGTACGGCCCCGACGCGGCCGTGCGCGCCGCAGCCGACGAGGAGGAGGCGCTGCGGGTGGCGCGCGACGCGCTGCTCGGCGTGGGCATCCCCTGCCCGGTCGTCTCGGGCGGGTCGACGCCGAGCGCGGGGGAGAGCCGGGGCGGGGTGCTCACCGAGCTGCGGCCGGGTGTGTACCCGCTCTTCGACGCGCAGCAGTGGGAGCTCGGCACGGTGGGCCCCGGCCGCATCGCCCTGACCGCCGTCGCCACGGTCGTCAGCGTGCGCGGCGACCGCGTCGTGGTGGATGCGGGCAGCAAGATCATCGCCGCCGACCGCCCGGCGTACGCGAGCGGGCACGGGCGGCTGCCCGCGCACCCCGGCGCTCGCGTCATCGCGCTCTCGGAGCACCACGCCACGATCGCGTGGTCGGCAGACATACCACTGCCCGTGCTCGGTGAGCGGGTGCGCATCGCCCCCAACCACGTGTGCACGGCCGTCAACCTGGTCGATGAGCTCGTGGTCGAGGCGAACGGTGTCGAGATCGGCGTGTGGTCTGTCGCGGCGCGCGGGCGCAACACCTAGCCGCCGTCGGGGCCGGCTCAGCGGAAGTCGCGGCTCAACGGAAGTCGCGGCTCGGCATCGTCACCCGCAGCGGCAGCTGCTCGACCCGGTCGGCGACGATGTTGACCACCCCCTCGGGCGAGCGCTCGAGCACGCCGCGGATGATGAGCGCCCGGCTCTCGCGCACCGTGCGGCGGTAGCGGCCCCACAGCCCGACCGAGCAGATCACATTGACGAGACCGGTCTCGTCCTCCAGGTTGAGGAAGGTCAGGCCGCTCGCCGTCGCCGGCCGCTGCCGGTGGGTGACGACCCCCGCCACCTCGACGCGACGCCCCGGCTCGGCACCCCGCAGCTCGCGCGCGCTCAGCACGCCGCGCTCGCCCAGAGCCTCGCGCACGAACCGAACCGGATGATCGCCCGGCGCCATTCCCGTCGACACGAGATTCGCCACCATCAGCTCGTAGTCGTCGAGCGGTGTGAACAGCGGCGGCTGCACGGCCGTCACGACACCCGGCAGGTACTCGGGGCGGGCCTGCGCCGCGGCCCCCGCCGCCCAGAGCGCCTCGCGGCGCGACAGCCCGAGCACATCGAAGGCTCCCGCTGTGGCGAGCGCCTCGACCTGCGCGGCCGTGAGCCCGGTGCGGTAGACCAGCTCGGTGAGGTCGCGGTACGGCCCGCCGCGGTCGCGCTCGGCGACGATGCGCTCGGCCACCGCGCGGCCGATTCCCGTCACGCCCGCGAGCCCCTGCCGCACGGCCAGCGCGCCATCCCGCCGATGGCGGGCGCAGTCGTCGAGGTCGCCGTCGGTCGAGTCGGGGTCGAACGCGGGAACGGGCGGCTGGTCACGGTGGAGGCACTGCTCGAGGCCCGTGGGGTGCGCGCGGTGAGCATCCGGCGGCAACGGCTCGACGGGTGAGGAGACCACCAGATCGAGGCGCTCGAGACCCGCGTCGACCCCCGAGCGCAGGATGCACGGGGTGCGCACCTCGACGCCGTGCCGCTCGGCGTCGGCCGTCAGGGTGGCGGGGGAGTAGAAGCCCATCGGCTGCGCGCGCAGCAGCGCGGCGAGGAAGACGCCGGGGTAGTGCAGCTTGATCCACGAGCTCGCGTAGACCAGCAGCGCGAAGCTGATCGAGTGGCTCTCGGCGAAGCCGAAGTTCGCGAAGGCCTGGATGCGGCCGTAGATCTCGTCGGCCAGTTGCCCGGTGATGCCGTTGCTCGCCATGCCCGCGTAGAGGGTCTCGCGCAGCGACTCGATGCGCTCGAGGCCGCGCTTGCTGCCCATGGCGCGGCGCAGCAGGTCGGCGTCATCGCCCGTGCAGCCGCCGACCGCCATCGCCACCTGCATCAGCTGCTCTTGGAAGATCGGCACGCCGAGCGTTCGCTCGAGCGGCTCGACGAGCTTCGGGTGGTCGTAGGTGATCGGCTCGCGGCCGAGCTTGCGCCGCACGAAGGGGTGCACGGCCCCGCCCTGGATCGGCCCCGGGCGCACGAGCGCGATCTGCACGACGAGGTCGTAGAACGTTCGCGGCTGCAGGCGCGGCAGCAGCCCCATCTGGGCGCGGCTCTCGACCTGGAACACGCCGATCGAGTCGGCGCGGCACAGCATGTCGTAGGTCGCCTGCTCTTCTTTGGGCAGGGTCGCGAGCTCCCACTGCTCGCCCAGGTGGTCGCGCATGAGGTCGAACGAGTGCTGCAGGGCGGCGAGCATGCCCAGGCCCAGCAGGTCGAACTTCACGAGGCCCATCCAGGCGCAGTCGTCTTTGTCCCACTGCAGCACGGTGCGCTTCTCCATGCGGGCGTGCTCGATCGGCACGATCTCGCCGACGGGCCGATCGGTGAGCACCATGCCGCCCGAATGGATGCCCAGATGCCGCGGGTAGGTCAGCACCTGCTGCGCGAGCGCCACGACCGGTTCGGGAATGTCGTGGTCGTCGCTCGAGAGCACCGCGCCCCAACGCTCGACCTGGCGCGACCAGGCGTCTTGCTGCCCCGTCGAGTAGCCGAGCGCGCGCGCCATGTCGCGCACCGCGTTCTTCGGCCGGTACGTGATGACGTTCGCCACCTGGGCCGCGTTGCGACGGCCGTAGCGCTCGTAGACGTACTGGATGACCTCCTCGCGCCGGTCGGCGTCGAAATCGACGTCGATATCGGGCTCCTCGTCGCGCAGCGCCGACAGGAAGCGCTCGAACGGCAGCTTGTAGCCGATCGAGTCGACCGCCGTGATGTCGAGCAGGTAGCAGACGGCCGAGTTCGCGGCCGAGCCGCGGCCCTGGCAGAGGATGCCCCGCGCGCGCGCGAACTGCACGATGTCGTGCACGATCAGGAAGTAGCCGGGGAAGTCTTTGGCCTCAATGACGTCGAGCTCGCGCGCGATGCGAGCTCTGTCGGCGTCACTGGCATCGGGGTACTTGCGCGGCACCGCCCGCCAGACCAGCTCGCGCAGCCAGCTCATCGGAGTGTGGCCGGCGGGCACCTCCTGCCGGGGCAGCCGGGGTTTCGCCTGCCGCAGGCTGAAACCGAGGGCGTCGGCGAGCTCGACGCTGCGCGCCACCGCCCCCGGGTAGCGAGCGAACAGCCGCTGCATCTCGGCACCGCTGCGCAGGTGCGCCGTGCCCGCCGCGGGCAGCCAGCCCTCCATGTCGTCGAGGCTGCGGCGGGCGCGCAGAGCGGCGAACGCGGTCGCGAGCGGGTATCGCGCGGGGGTCGCGTAGTGCACGGCTCCCGTCGCGACCGTCGGCAGGCCGCGCTCGGCGGCCAGGGCGGCGAGCACGTCGTTGTGCACGGTGTCGAGCGGGCGGCCGTGATCGAACAGCTCGACGACGACATTGGATGCTCCGAACCGGTCGACCAGCGCGTCGAGCTCGGCGGCCGCCGCGGCGGTGCGGGCGCGCGTCGGCCGCGCGCGGGCGACGCCATCCGCCACCGCACCGCCCGAGACCGTGCCATCGGGGCCCAACCGGCGCGGATCGCGCCCCTCGAGCGCCGACCGCACGGCGCCCTTGCGGCACCCGGTGAGGATCAGCCAGTGGTCGCCGCTCGTCGCGTCGCCACCGGCACCGGAGTGCTGCGCGAGCACGTCGAGGTCGTACACCGGGCGGCCTTTCTCCGCCCCGGCGAGCTGCGCCTCGGTGATCGCGGCGGCGAGCCGGTGGTAGCCCGCCTGCCCGCGCGCGAGCACGAGCAGGTGCGTACCCTCCGGGTCGGCGACCCCCTGCTGCGGGCCGGTGAGGTCGAGCGAGAGCTCGGCCCCGAACACGGTCGTGAGACCGTAGGGTTCGGCCGCCTCCGCCATGCGCACGACGCCGTAGAAGCCATCGTGGTCGGTGAGGGCGAGGCCGTGCAGGCCGAGCCGGGCGGCCTCCTCGAGCAGCTCCTCCGGGCTCGAGGCGCCGTCGAGGAAGCTGAACGACGAGTGCGCGTGCAGCTCGGCGTACGGCACGACCGTCTCGGGGTCGGGCCGCTCGAGCGCGGCGGGGCGATAGGGCGCGCGCTTCTGCGACCAGGCGGGGGAGTCGCCCGCATCACCGCCGAGCGGCGGGCTCGAGCCGGGGCGCTGCCCCTCCCGCAGGGTGCGCTCGAACTCGCTCCACGGTATGGGCGGGTTGTGCCAGCCGGCCATCAGTGCCGCCCGCCCTCAGCGCCGCCCGCGCGGCATCGGCGCTCAGTCATAGCGCGCCTCCGCCCACCAGCTGCCGCCCTCGAGCACGAGCAGCCAGGCGACCCCCGCGGCATCGACGACCTGCAGGCGGTGCAGTCGGCGGCGACGGATGCTCCACCACTGCTCGTCGAGCGGCCACGGTCCCGCCCACGAGCGGATCGGCCGCACCGCCCCACCCGCCCCGGGGGCGAAGGCGGCAGGCGCACCCGAGAGGTGCATCCGCTCATCGATGCCGATCGCGGCACCTTCTCCGTCCACGACGCGCACCGGATGCCTCGTCGGGAATACGGTGCTCGGGGCCGGCTGCGGCAGCGCCCCGGGCCACGGTCGCTCGAGGGGCCGCGACCCCGCCGCCCGGTCGCCCCAGGGCACGAGCAGCGCCCGGTCGGCGAGGGCGCGCCCGCCGGTGCGGCGCGGGGTGAGCACTGCCTCGTGGCCGAGCATGCTCTGCACCCGCGAGAGGGCGTGGTGCACGCGCTCGTCGGGCGGTCCACCCCAGAGCCCCGGCTCGTGGTGGGCGAGATCGTCGACGCTCTCGGGCGCGATGCGCACGCGAGTGATGGCGGCGCGCAGCCCCGGACCGCGCTCGCCCGCGGCACCCGCGGCACCCGCACCGCCCGCAGCCGCGCCGCTGCCGCCCCGCGCCCCGAGCTGCCGCGTCTCGCCGCTGAGCTGCCAGCGCACCCGGTCGACGATCTCGCTCGCGCGGAACGAGCGCGGATGCAGCCAGGCGCGATCGCTCTCGCTGCCATGCTCGTCGCGCACGACGATGCGGATCGCCGTGGCGACGAGCAGCCGGGCGGTGAGCGCCTCGACGAGCTCGTCGGCGAGCTGCCGCACGGCGAAGGCGACCTGGTCGACCCGGTCGAGCGGCGGCTCGAGCTCGAGCACCCGCTCGAGGTCGGGCGGGGGAGTGCGCGGCACGAGCGGGGTCGCGTCGGCCGCGCCCGCGAGCGCGTGCCGGTGCGCACCGGCGGCCCCGAAGCGGTCGCGCACGGCGGCAGCGGGCAGGGCGGCGAAGTCGCCGAGCGTGCGCACCCCGAGCCGACCGAGCAGCGTGGCGAGGCCGGGGTCGCCGAGCGTGCTGACCGCGAAGGGGGCGAGGAACGGCCCGGATGCTCCCGCCGGCACGATCCGCAGCCCCCGCTGCACGTCGGAGGGGGCGGCCGTGCGCGCGGCGAGCTCGGCCGCGAAGGGCCCGTCGGCGATGCCGATGCGCACGTCGTCGGCCTCCGCAGCGAGGGCACCCCGCAGAGCGAGCGCCGCGGCCTTCTCACCGCCGTAGTACCGGGCGGGGCCGCGCGCGGCGAGGGCGATCAGCCCGGGGCGCACGACCTGCACCCCGGCGACCAGCCCTTCGATGATGTCGATGAGCGGCGCGAACAGCCGGTGATCGCGGCCCTCGTCGAACGGCACCACGGCGAGGGCGGGGCACAGCGACTGCGCCTCCCGACGGCGCTGTCCGGCGCGCACCCCCTCGGCGCGCGCGGGGGGCGAGCAGGCGACGACACGGTTGGCGCTCACCACAGCGAGAGGCACCCCGGCCGGGGCGAGCCCCTCGCGCACGGCGGCGGTAACGGGCCAGTCGGGCAGCCAGAGCACGAGGGTGCGCTGCATCAGCCCACGCGCCTCACGCTGTTCGGCTCGACCCCCTGCCAGCGCTCGCGAGCACGATCGCTGGCGCGGTCGGCAGCACGATCAGCAACGGCCCCGCGATCGAGGCGGCGGATGCCCAGCTCGGCGTCGGGCAGCAGCAGCCGCCCGCTGCGGGGGCGGCCGCCCTGCTTGGTCGTCACCGTGAGGGTGACCTCGCGCTCGCTCAGCAGGCCGTGCCCCTCGCCGAGCCCGGCCCAGCGGCTGTCGGCGACGCTGATCATGGCCTCGGCCTGCGGCCAGGGCCCGAGCACCAGCAGGGTGGCGCCGCGCTCGCGCAGCCGCCCGGCCAGCTTCGCGACGGCGCCGTCGCTCGCGGCCCGACCGGGGCGCACGACGACGACCCCGATCGCGTCGGCGATGGCCGCGGCAACGGTCAGCCAGGCATCGCCCGGGTGCGGCACGAGCACGAGCCGGTCGAGGTCGATTCCCATGCCCTCGGCCGCCTCGACCCCGAACTCGGGCATGCCGATGACGGCGCACCACGAGCCGGCCTGCGACGGGCCGACGAGCAGCGCCATGACGAGCGCGCTCGAGGGGCTGAGGGCGTAGACGGCACCCTCGCGCAGCCCGCCGCCGGGCAGCAGGTCGGCGATGGCCTCGTGGGTGGGCATGAGCCGGGTGTCGAGCCGGGTGCGCTGCAGCGCGTCGATGCGCGCCTGCAGCTCGTGCACGGTCTCGACCGCGCGCACCCGGGCCGTGCCCCGCGCAGCGCCCGCGCCAGCACGGACATCCGCACCACCATCAGCGCCGACAGCTCCGACAGCGCCGGCAGCGGGGTCGACCATGGGGTCGACAACAGGGGAGAGCGCGAGGGCGGGCACGTCTCCATGATCGAACATACGTTCGAATATGGCAACCTGCACCGACATTCGCCCGGCGTGTCGCGACGCGCTCAGGTGCCGATACCGAAACCCTTCCAGAACTGCGGATGCTCGTGAATCGGCATCACGTGCATCCGCAGTTCTGGAAGGGAACGGAAGACTGCTCGGCGCTCTCACAGCCGGCGAACCGCTGTACCGCGCGATCGCCTCCGGCTACTCGCGCGAGAGCTGCCAGGCCATGTCGAGCTCCATGAACTCGGCGGCGTAGCAGCGCGCATCATCGTCGCCCGAGATCGCCTCGATGCTGTAGTCGATGACGTCTGCAGCACGATCGCCCACCGCGACCGACCAGCCGCTCGCCTCCATGCAGACGATGTAGCGGTCGAGCCCCGCGACATACTCCTCGCGCGTGACCACGCCGTCGGCACGAGCCGTGGCCTGCGCCTCCGACGGCTCGACCGGTGCAGGCAACACGGCCCACGACACCCAGACGACGTACCGATCGGTGCCCTGCCCGCGAACCGTGACCGACTGCGCGCCATCGCCACTCAGGTCGAAGCGCAGGTCGAACAACTGACTGAAGCCCCCGGCACTCTGCACGCCCTCGCTGGCCGTATCGCACTGAACCCAGCTCTCGGGCACGTCGTTGATGACGATGTCGTAGCGCCCGACGTCGAGGCACTGCACCCGCAGGGCGAGACCCGTGGCCTCCGCGGGGCGATCATCGAGCCGGACGACCGTCTCACCCGAGCCGGTGAGCACCAGGGGAGCCCCGAGCATCTCCGCGCCGGGGAACGAGATCACCCGCAGCTCTTCCATCGAGAACTCGACGGTCGAGGTCGGCGTGAGCATCCCTGTGGCCGCGACGGCACCGCCGGTGGTCGCGCCCGCGAGCGCGAAGGCGAGCACGGCGGCGACCGCGACACGGCCCGTCGTGACGGTGCGGGGGCGCGGAGCCGACTCGGCGACCTGGGCGACGAGCTGGGCGCGCAGCGCGGCGGTGCGCGAGGGGATGCGGGGGTCGGTGTCAGGCGTCATGAGCGGCTTCGTCCAATCGAGTGAGCGGTGCGGCGGGCGGGGAGAGTCGGTCGGCGAGGCGGCGCTTCGCCCGGGAGAGACGGGATTTCACGGTGCCCACGGGCAGGGCGAGAACATCGGCGGCCTCGCGGTCACTGAGGCCCTCGAGCACGCAGAGCGTCACGACCTGGCGATCGGCGAGCGAGAGCTCGCGCAGCGCCGCGCTGGCCGGCCCGTCATCATGGCGGTCGGCGTGGTCGGCCACGGGCTCGCCGGGCGGCAGCTTGGCCAGCAGGGCGCGGTGCCGGCGGGCACTGCGGGTGAGGTTCTGGGTGACCCGAGTGGCGGTCACGAGCAGCCAGGGCAGCAGCGAGCCCTCCACGAGGCGAGCATCCGCCCGACGACGCCAGGCCTCGAGGAAGGTGATCGCGACCGCGTCATCGGCGTCGGCCGGCACCGGGACGAGCCGACGCACATGCCGGTGCACACGATCGCGATGCCGATCGAAGACGCGGCCGAACGCCTCACCGACACCCTGCTGTGCGAGAACCCAATCGACGTCGTCGCGCTCGGCGGCAGCAGCGGCAGTCGGAGGGATGCTCATACCCTGTAGTGTCCGGCATCGGGCGAACGGTTCCCCTCCCGCCGAGACCGTCAGCCGAGCTCGGCCACCCGCCGCCGCAGGAACGCTGCACCCGCGGCATCGTGGATGAGATCTCCCTCGACGACGACGACGTCGTACGGCCGGTCGAGCATCCCATCGCCCGGGCGCACGTCGAGGTGCGCCACCGGGATGCCCCGCCGATGCACCTCGTCGGCCATGCGGTAGTCCGAGCGCGAGTCGCCGGCCGACCACCAGCGGTCAGCCGTGACATCGCGGGCCGCGAACCAGTCGAGGGCGCGGGCCGCACCGCGATCCTTGTCGAGCAGCACCGACTCGACATCGGTCGAGATGATCGTCGAGTCGCGCCGGAATCCCGGCCCGACCGCGAGCGACACGAGCAGGGCATCCACCTCGGCGTCGAAGCGCCGCTGCGCCTGCTGGTAGACCGCGGGCTCGACGTCGGTGCGTGCCTCGAGCGAGACCATGACGCGCTTGGCCTCGTCGACGAACATCGTGTCGGCGTAGCGCTCGCGGGCGAGCCCCTCCACCGCCGCCCGCAGCGCCGCGGGCACGGCGACCACGGTGTCGATCTCGAGCGGGCCGAGCCCGCGCGGGGTCACCGGCGCCCAGCAGCCGCCCTTCTCGAAGACGCCGAAGACGTGCGCCTCCGCATCCAGACCGCCGGCCACGAGGGGCGCCACGACCTGCTCGCGCATGAAGGCGTCGCTGCGGCCGGTGATGAAGGCGATCGGGATGCCCGCTGCCGCGAGGGCCAGCAGATCGCGCACGATCGAGTCGATAGCGATGCGGCGCTCGATCGGGCTCGCGATGGGGCCATCGACATCGAGCAGCAGCCCGAACGGAGCGGTCGGCATGTCAGAGCATCCGGTCGGTGTCGACCCCGAGCTGCCGCAGCACCTCGGCCGAGAAGCTCGCCGTGCCGATCGCGAGCACGACCGGTGCCGCGCGCAGCAGAGCGGTCAGGTCGGCGGCCGTCGCCCACTCGCCGTGCCACTCCGAGCGCTCCGGGTAGTGCAGGTGCACCCGCTCGAGGGCGACGAACACCACGCGCCCGGGCAGCCGCGCCGCGACGGCGCGGAACCCGGTGAGATCCTTCGTGCGCGGCACGGACACGAGCGTGAGCGGCGGGGGAGCGCCGGTCTCGCGCTCCACATGCGCGAGGGCGTTCTCGAAGCCGTCACGGCTGATGGCCGAGTCGACGAACACGATCACGCGCGCGCCCGAGTCGCCGACCTCGTGCCGCGAGAGGCGGCCGGGATAGGACACGCGGCCGCCCGCCGCGCGCAGCTGATCGGTGGTGACGTCGGTGCGACCCGTCGCCGCCAGCAGCCGACGAGCAGCGAGCATGCCGTGCGCGGCGTTCATGCCGCCGAGGCCGGACCCGACCGCGTCGGCGTAGGGCGCGCGAGCGTCCGCGTCGACACGGATGCGCTCCGCGCCGATCGCCTCCGCGTGCTTCCGGATGACCGCCTCGGCCTCCTCGCGCTGCGCGAGGTGGGTGATGAACCGCGCACCAGGCCGAGCCGCACCCACCTTGTCGCCGGCGATCTCCGCGATCGTGCCGCCGAGCAGGTCGGTGTGCTCGAGGAACACCTCCGCCATCGCGAGCCCCGTGAGGCCGACGCGGCCGAGGTCATCGCGCCGCCCTCCGATGCCCGCCTCCAGCACGAGCGCCTCGCACCCCGCCTCCGCGAAGTGCGCGAGCCCTGCAGCGAGGAAGAACCCGCTCGGCCCGAGATAGCCCTCGGTCGGCGGCGGCAGGGTGCGCAGCGCGGAATCGACCCGGCCGAGGAGGGCGGCGTACTCATCGATCGGCAGCACGGTGCCGTCGACCCGCAGCCGATCGCGGTTGGTCACGAGCCCCGGGCTGAAGACCGTGCCGACCCGCAGTCCCGCTTCGACCAGGAGCGCCGAGGCGTACGCGACCGTGGTGCCCTTGCCCTTCGATCCGACGACGCCGAGGGCCGGGGCGGGATGCTCCCGATCGATGCCGAGGGCCGCGCACAGCATCCCGAACCGGCGGGGGTCGGCACGTTGCCCGGGAGGCCGGGCACTCCACTCGCGGAAGGCTGTCTGAGATTCGAGCGCATCCAGGCCGGCTGCCACCGGCACAATGGCGTCATGACCCGTCACTCGAGCATCCTCCAGCACTGGAACAGCCGCGCCATCGTCTTCCTCGTCCTCGCGATCGCCGGCCTCATCGGCACGTGGACCTACAACGCCATCGCCATCATCGAGCGCACCGACTTCCTCGGCGACTGGTTCGCCAACGGCCCGGCTGTCGGCTCGCTCACGATGGACCTGCTCATCATGGCAGTCGCCGCGTGCGCGTTCATCGTCATCGAGGGGCGCCGCCTGGGCATGCGCCACCTCTGGGCCTACATCGTCTTCTCGGGCCTCACGGCGATCGCGTTCACGTTCCCGCTGTTCCTGGCCAACCGGGAGCGGCAGCTGCAGCGTCGGGCTGAGGCAGCCGCGTCGTCGGCCCCGGCCAGCGCCTGATCGCGCGCTCCACGAGGGCCGCCGTGCGGCGGGACACGTCGGGATCCGCGTCGATCACGGGTGCCTCGGCCAGCGTCAGATTGCCGAGCACGTGCCGCAGCATCGGCCCGATCGCGGCATCCCCCTCGGGCGCGGCCTGCAGCAGGAGCACGCGGGCGCTGCCGCGACGGGTCGACCCGGCACCCACGGCGTCGTCGGTGAGCGCCTCCAGTAGCACCCGTGCCGATGCCTCGGGCAGCTCGAGCGCGATGGGACGGGCGGGCAGCACCAGACGAAGATCGTCATCGGTCGGCCAGTAGTGTCCGTCGTCGCCGGCCCGTGCGAGCGCTCCGCCGACGGCGGCAGCGATCCCGGATGCGGTTCCTGCGCCCAGCCGCGTCAGCACGGTCTGCCACCCCGCTCCCGCGCCGGTGATCGGCAGTCCGCTGAGCACGCGTCGCACCACCCAGCTCTCGAGCAGGGCGAGCAGCGCGATGCGCTCGGTGTCTGGGATCTGGCGACGCTCGTCGGCATCGAGCCAGAGGAGCACGGAGATGGCCTCCGGGCACCCGAGGACGGACATCCGGTCGAGGAAGAGCGCCCGCGGGTCGTCGTCCGCGCCGCCATCGCGTGAGGCCGCGGCGAGCTCGCGGAGCATCGCGCCCTCGTCGCGCAGACGGCCGAGGACGTCGAGCGGCTGCCCGGCGCCCAGCCGAAGGTAGCGGTGGAATGCAGGACCGAGGTCGGCCTGCGACACCACCTGGAGCGTTCGCGCCATCAGCCACGCGCGCGTCAGCTGCTCGAGCCGCGACTCGGTGCCGCCGCGCCCGTCGGCAGGCTCGGCCCACCAGGGGTCGCCGAACGGGGCCAGGAACGTCTGGTACGCGCGATCGGCAGCGTCGTCGGGCAGGCCGAGGGCGTCGAGCAGGGTCTGCCCGATGATGTCGACCGAGCTCACCGGTGTTCCGCCGGTCGCCAGCTCGCGGGCGATGCGAAGCGGATTGTCGACCGGTCGGGTCTCGATCACGATCACCCGAAGCCGATGCATGATCACCCGGGCCAGACGCTGGGCTCGATCCATCGTGTCGCCATCGGCCAGCCACTCCGCCGCAGCATCGAGCAGCCAGGCGTGCGCGGCACTGATGCCGGATGCGCCTCGACCGCCCGGCTGCAGCAGCCGTAGATCGAGCGTGAGCCGATCCACGAACTCCTCCCGATCCTCCCGGCTCGGCAGCACGACGCGACGATGCTCGTCGTCGGGGGCGATGCTCGACGGATTCTCGAGCAGCTCCTCGAGGGTTCTCGCCACCATCGTCGCGCCCTGCTGCGCCATGGCGCGCCGAGCCGCGTCGATCAGCAGCTGCCAGGCGACCAGTCGGTGGCGACCGTCGACGATGATCGACTCGTCGATTCCCGCCAGCTGCCGGGCCGGCGAGAGCAGCACGATCGCGCCGCCGAACACCGTGTCGGCGTCGTCACCGACGAGAGGGTCGCCGGCGGCGAGCCGCGCGACCTCCGCCCAGGTCTCACGCACCCCCTCGAACTGCGCCCACCGCGACGGCTTGAGGAAGGCGGGCGAGCGCAAGTGTACGGGGGGCCCGAAGAGCTCGGCCAGATCGACGACACGGATCCTCATGTGCCCACGCTACGGTGCCGAGCGAGTGGGCACCACGGGCCGAAGGTCACCCCGGGCCGACGGTCACCCCGAACGCGGAACGGCCCCGGAGCAACTCCGGGGCCGTTCCGACCAGCGTGCGCGAGGGGGGACTTGAACCCCCACGCCCTATACGGGCACTAGCACCTCAAGCTAGCGCGTCTGCCAATTCCGCCACCCGCGCTGGTCGAGTCGCGCCCGCCGAGGGCGGCGCGACCGGAGACGACATTAGCACGAATGAGAACACGCCCGCCGCGCCCGGTAGCGTGGTCGGCATGGTCCAGGATGCGGAGCGCGAGCACCTGGATGACCCGACCCTCAGCCGCACGGCGCGCATCGCCCGCGACCTGATCCGGTTCGATACGACGAACTACGGTGAGGGCCGCAGCAACGGGGAGACGAAGGCGGCCCTGTACGTCGAGGCCGAGCTGCGCAGCCTCGGGCTCGACCCGGTGCTGATCGACGCCGCCCCGGGGCGCACGAGCGTCGTCGCCCGCGTCGCGGGCCGGTACGAGCATCCCGTCGATCGGTCGCGCGGTGAGCGCCCGGCGCTCGTGGTGCACGGGCACCTCGATGTCGTGCCGGCCGACCCCGCGAACTGGAGCGTCGACCCGTTCGCGGGCGAGATCCGCGACGGGCTGCTGTGGGGGCGCGGCGCGGTCGACATGAAGAACATGGACGCGATGATCCTCACCGCTCTGCGCGAGGTGATCGCGTCGGGCGGACCGAACCGCGACCTGGTCGTCGCCTTCTTCGCCGACGAGGAGAACGGGGGAGTGTTCGGCTCGCATCACCTGGTGACCGAGCATCCCCAGCTCTTCGCCGGCGCGACGGAAGCGATCAGCGAGGTCGGCGGCTACTCGGTGGAGGTGGGCGGCCGCCGCGCGTACCTGCTGCAGACCGGCGAGAAGGCCCTGGTCTGGATCAAGCTGGTGGCTCGCGGCACGGCCGCGCACGGCTCGCGGGTGATCGCCGACAACGCGATCACGAAGCTCGCCGCGGCCGTGGTCGCGCTGGGGAGCCGGCAGTGGCCCGTGCACCTCACCGACACCACGCGCCACCTTCTCGCAGAGCTCGCGCGCCTGCTCGACGCCGATGTCGAGCAGCTCGGCCCCGATGAGGTGCTACTGCGCTCGGGAACGGCGGCGGGCTTCCTCACCGCGACGATCCGCACGACGAGCAACCCGACCCTCCTGCAGGCGGGCTACAAGCACAACGTCATCCCCGACCGGGCCGAGGCGCTCATCGACATCCGCACCCTGCCGGGGGAGGAGGATGCCGTGCTCGCCGAGGTGCGCCAGCTCGTGGGCGACGACATCGAGGTGGTCGTGATGCACCGGGATGTCGGACTCGAGAACCCGTTCAGCGGGCCGCTCGTCGACGAGATGGTCGCGACGCTGCAGCGCCACGACCCCGGCGCCGAGGTGCTGCCGTACCTGCTGAGCGGAGGCACCGACAACAAGGCGCTGAGCCTGCTGGGCATCACGGGCTACGGCTTCGCCCCGCTCAAGCTCACGCCCGAGCTCGATTTCCCGGCGATGTTCCACGGGGTCGACGAGCGGGTGCCGCTCGCCGCCCTCGATTTCGGCCATGCCGCCCTTGCCGACCTGCTCCTCCGCTACTAGAACGGCCACGCGTGTCCCTCCTCGAAGCGATCCTCCTCGGGCTCATCCAGGGCCTCACCGAGTTCCTCCCCATCTCGTCGAGCGCCCACCTGCGCATCGCGGGAGAGTTCCTGCCGAGCGCCACCGACCCGGGGGCGACGTTCACCGCCATCACGCAGCTCGGCACCGAGCTGGCGGTGCTGCTGTACTTCTGGAGGGACATCACCCGCATCATCGGGAAGTGGTTCCGGTCGTTCGGGCCGCGGTCGGGCTCGCACGCCGAGGGCGGCGAGCGGGGCGTGCCGCGCGACGACCCCGACGTGCGCATGGGGTGGCTCATCATCATCGGCACGCTGCCGATCGTCGTCGTCGGCTTCCTCGCGCAGGAGTACATCCGCGAGACGTTCCGCTCGCTCTGGCTCGTCGCCATCGTTCTCATCGTCTTCGGGGTGCTGCTCGGCCTCGCCGACTGGCTCGGGCGTCGCACGCGCGAGCTGACCGACCTCACCTACCCGCACGGGCTCGCCTACGGACTCGCGCAGACCCTCGCGCTCATCCCGGGCGTCTCGCGCTCCGGTGCGACGACGACGATGGGGCTCGCGCTCGGCTACACCCGTCCGGCCGCGGCCCGCTACGCCTTCCTGCTCGCCGTTCCGGCGGTCTTCGGCAGCGGTCTCTACGAGCTCGTCACGGCGATCCGCGAGCCCGGCTCGAGCCCCTTCGGGTGGGTCGAGATCGCGGCGGCGACGGTCGTCGCCTTCGGCGTCGGCCTCGCGGTCATCGCCGGGCTCATGGCCTACATCTCGAAGCGCTCGTTCCTGCCCTTCGTGATCTACCGCCTGCTGCTCGGCGGCACGCTGCTCGTGCTGCTCTCGACGGGAGTGCTCGACCCGCTGTAGCGCGGCGCGCACCGCCGCGCGGGCGCGCGGGCGCGCGCGAGCATCCGCGCATCTCCACAATTCAGGAGATGGCGCGCGCCGATGCGGCTTCAGGATGCTCCACCGGCGTGTCGCAGACCGTGGAGTCACGCGACTCCTGAGTTGTGGAGATCGGCGCCGGTGCCGACAACGCCACGAGAATCGCGCTCAAGTTCGGCGAAGCCTGCCTGGTTTCGACGCGCCCCCATACTGAGGTACCGCGAAAGGGAGGAGTGGCTCATGAGTGGCATGGTGGCGCCCCCTACCTTGTGTGGCTTGTGACGATCGTCTTCATCGCACTCGGCCTCGTCTCCGTGACCTCTCCGCGATCGGTCACCAGGTTCAACGCTTCCCTCTTTCGGGCCTTCGGACAGCACCAGGACGAAGAGCGAGCGCTCGCCCCATCTCAGGTCTTGCAGGCTCGAATCGGGGGCGGAATCGCTCGAGGCATCGGCCTCTTCATGGTGTTCTCCCTGACCGTCCAGCCGCTGCTGACTCCGACCGGTTAGCGCGAGCTGGTCGGTAGGGGTTCGGCGCGCTGCGAGCATCCCGGCCTCTTGTCCACAATTCAGGAGACGGCGACTCCCGATAGGGCTTTCGGATGCTCTACCGGCGTGTCGCGGCCGGCGCCAAGTCTCAACTCCTGAGTTGTGGAGATCAGCACTCGACGAATCGGCGGCGGGTGTCGCTCACGCTGGCTGGTCGGCGCGACATGCCGCGCAGCCCGGGCGACACGCCGAGGTGCGCCGCACAGTACCGGGGCGGCGCGACACCGTGGCGCCGCGACACCGAGCCGCGGCCGGGACGCGTCGGCAAGCCTCAGCCGGCGCCGGGCCCGTCAGCCGGGGGCTCGTCGTCGCGCTTGCGCAGGTAGCGCTCGAACTCCTGCGCGATCGCCTCGCCGCTCGCCTCGGGCGCCTCCACGGCATCGCGCGCGCGCTCGAGCTGGTCGATGTACGACCGCATCTCGTCGTCGTCGGCGGCGAGGGCGTCGATGCCCTCCTCCCACTCGCGCGCCTCGTCGAGCAGCTCGCCACGCGGAATCACCACGTCGACCAGCTCCTCGAGCTTGTCGAGCAGGGCGAGCGTCGCCTTGGGCGACGGCGCGTTGTGCACGTAATGCGGCACGGATGCCCACAGCGAGATCGTCGGAATCCCGACCTCCTCGGCCATCGCGGCGATCACGCTCAAGATGCCCACGGGCCCCTCGTAGCTGCTGCGCTCGACCTGCAGTTCGTCGCGCACCTGCGGATTCTCGCTCGAGACGTGCACGGCGATGGGCCGCGTGTGCGGCACGTCGGCCAGCAGCGCTCCGAGCAGGATCACGCCGGTGATGTCGGCGGCGAGGGCCTGATCGACGGTCTCGGTGGCGAAGGTGCGCCAGCCGCGCGAGGGCTCCGAGCCGAGCAGCAAGTAGATGTTGTCGTGGTTGGTGCCGGAGACGTCGAGGCCGGCGGCGGCCGACCTCGAGACGGCGAGCTCGTCGGGCGGGGTGCTCGAGCGGGGCATCCCGTCATCGCCCACCGGGCCGTAGAGGGTGACCCCTGGCCAGCGCAGCCGCCGCCGGCCCTCATCGTCGAACTCGACGTGCGGCCTGATCAACTGGAAGTCGTAGTAGTCCTCCGGGTCGATGTCGGCGATCGGCTCGACGTCCAGCACATCCTTGAGCGCGCGCACGGCACCGCTCGCGGCTTCACCGGCGTCGTTCCAGCCCTCGAACGCGACGACCAGCAGCCGCCCGCCGCGAAACAGATCGCTCGTCGTCACCCGGTCACCTCTCCGCCCCGCCGCACGGTGCGCGGGGTCGCCCCAGGATAGAACGCAACTAGACTCGCTCGTCGTGACCGCTCCGACCCCCGCCGCCGTTCTCTGGGACATGGACGGCACCATCGTCGACACCGAGCCGTACTGGATGCGCGCCGAGGTCGCACTCGTGACCGAGCACGGCGGCAGCTGGAGCCACGAGCAGGGCATGCAGCTGGTCGGCTCGGGTCTCGTGCAGTCGGCGCGCATCCTGCAGGAGGCGGGTGTGCGCTTGGGGATCGATGAGATCATCGGCACGCTCACCGATCGGGTCATGGAGCAGGTCGCGGTCGAGCTGCCCTGGCGGCCGGGAGCGCGCGAGCTGATCGCCGAGCTGCGAGCGGCGGGCATCCCGATCGCCCTCGTCACCATGTCGATCCGCCGCATGGCGCTGCAGGTCGCCGCCGCCGTCGGCGACCGCGCGTTCGACGTCGTGATCGCCGGCGATGACGTGGAGCACCCCAAGCCCCACCCGCAGCCGTACCTGCTCGCCGCCGAGCGGCTCGGCGTGCCCATCGGCGACTGCGTCGCCCTGGAGGACAGCCAGTTCGGGCTGACCTCCGCGATCGCCTCGGGCGCTGCCGCGATCGGGGTGCCGCTGCACCTGACGCTGCCCGAGGGCCCGACCCACGAGCTGTGGCCGACCCTCGAGGGGCGCGGCGTCGTCGATCTGGCCGCGGCTCTCGAGCGGCACCACCACCGCGCCACCGGAGTCGGCGCATGACAGGAGCGCCATGACCCGCCGCCGCCAGACCGGCCCCTTCGTCGAGGGCGACCAGGTGCAGCTGTCCGACCCGAAGGGCCGGCTCAACACCATCACGCTCGAACCCGGCAAGGCCTTCCACAGCCACCGCGGCGTGCTCGAGCACGAGCGGCTCATCGGCCTGCCCGACGGCAGCGTGATCGAGAACTCGCAGGGCGTCGCCTACCTCGCCCTGCGGCCGCTGCTGACCGACTTCGTCATGTCGATGCCCCGCGGCGCCGCCATCATCTACCCGAAGGATGCCGCGCAGATCCTCGCCCAGGCCGACATCTTCCCCGGCGCGCGCGTGATCGAGGCCGGCGTCGGCTCGGGCGCGCTCAGCATGTGGCTGCTGCGCGCGATCGGTGACGACGGGCACCTGTTCTCGTTCGAGCGCCGCGAGGAGTTCGCGCAGATCGCCGAGGGCAACGTGAGCGCCTACGTCGGCGCGCGGCCCGAGAACTGGACGATCACCCTCGGCGATCTGCAGGATGCGCTGCCCGAGGTCGTTGCCGCCGGCACGGCCGACCGCGCCGTGCTCGACATGCTCGCGCCCTGGGAGTGCCTCGACGCCGTCGCCGAGGCGCTCACGCCCGGGGGAGTGCTGCTCGTGTACGTCGCGACGGCCACGCAGCTGTCGCGGGTGGCGGAGGCCATCCGTCTGACCGAGACCTTCACCGAGCCGCTGTCGTCGGAGACGATGGTGCGCGGCTGGAACGTCGACGGGCTGTCGGTGCGCCCCGACCACCGGATGGTCGCGCACACGGGCTTCCTGCTCACTGCCCGGCGGCTGGCAGACGGCGCCGGGCGGTTCATCAAGGCCAAGCGCGGCTCGAAGACCGAGTACGGCGACGAGGACGTCGAGCTGTGGACCCCGGGTGCGGTCGGCGACCGGATGGCGAGCGCGAAGCGGCTGCGCAAGGCCGCGCGCGAGGCCCAGTCGCTGGCCGAGAAGTCGTCGCGCCGCCCGTTAGGCTGAGAGACGTGATCGCGACCCCCCGGCGCTCGGTGCGCACCGCTTCCGCCCTCGTCCTCTCGACCGCTCTCATCGGCTCGCTCGTCGCCTGCACCGGGCCGATCGGTGCGGCCGCCTGCGCTCCGGTGGTGCCGACCGGTGACGCTGCCGGGTACGTCGAGGCGAGCGGTGCGTTCGGCACGCAGCCCGACGTCGAGTTCCCGACCCCGCTCGAGACCGACGGGGCCCAGCAGTCTGTGATCGACGCCGGCGAGGGCGACCCGATCGCCGCCGGGCAGATCGTCGACTTCCAGGTGAGCCTGTTCAACGGCGAGAACGGCGAGCTCATCACGGCGAGCTCGTACGACCCGGAGGATGCGCCCCTGCGTCGCACCGCGGGGGCCGAGCTCGACCTGCTCGCCGAGGCGGTGCAGTGCGCCCAGGTCGGCTCGCGCATCGCGGTGACAGGGGCCATCGAGGACGTCTTCGGTGCGGACACGCTCGACCCCTCGCTGGGGCTCGGCAACGACGACGCGATCGTCATGGTGCTCGACGTGCAGGCTGCCTACCTGGGCCGCGCGACGGGCCTGCCGCAGCTGGGCGCGTCCGGCATCCCCGCCGTGGTCACCACCCCCGACGGCATCCCCGGCGTCACGATCCCCAACGAGGCTCCGCCGACCGAGCTGCGCGCCCACACGCTCGTGCTCGGGCAGGGTGCGGCCCTCGAGGAGGGCGACCGGGCGGTGCTGCACTACACCGGCCTGCTGTGGTCGACGAAGACCGTCTTCGACTCGAGCTGGGAGCGCGGCGCGCCCGCCACCTTCCCGGTCATCAGTTTCGAGGAGGACCCGGCGGGTATCGTGCCCGGGCTCGCCCAGGGCCTCGTCGGCAAGACGGTCGGATCGCAGGTGATCGTCGTGATCCCGCCCGAGTTCGGGTACCCGAGCGGCCAGGCGCCCGCGACGATCCCCGACGGCTCGACGATGGTCTTCGTCGTCGACATCCTCGGGGTCGAGGAGTAGCCCATCGTGGCGGCCGGGCCGCGCAAGATCCCCGTCGAGGAGCGGCTGTTCAGCCTCGTCCTCGCGCTGCTCGCCACCGAGCAGGGGCTCACGAAGGCGGAGATCCTGTCGACCGTCACCGGTTACGCGCACCGCTACGCGGCGCAAGCCGACCGGGCGAACCTCGAGCGCCAGTTCGAGCGCGACAAGGAGGAGCTGCGCGACCTCGGGGTTCCGCTCGAGACCATCGATGCGCCGGGGGCCGATGGCGACACGAAGCTGCAGCGGTACCGCATCCCGCCCGCGCGCTACCAGCTTCCTGACGACATCGTCTTCACCCCGGAGGAGTACGCGCTGCTGCGGCTGGCCGGCCAGGTCTGGCGCGAGGGATCGCTGTCGGCAGACGCGCGGCGCGCGCTGACGAAGCTGCGGGGCCTGGGCGTGCGCATCGATGACACGGTGATCGGCTTCGCCCCCAGCATCCGCACGCGCGATGCCGCCCACGAGCCGCTGCAGGCCGCGATCGATCGCGGGCAGCAGGTGACTTTCCCCTACCTGAAGCCGGGCGTGGCGACGGCCGAGCAGCGCCGGGTCTCGCCGCTGGCCCTCGTGTTCCACGAGGGTCGCTGGCACCTGCATGCGCATGACGACGGGGTGGATGCTCCGCGCACGTTCCTGCTGCGCCGCATCGTCGGCCCGGTCGCGCCGACGGGAACCCCGGCGTCGCGCCGCACCGACCCCGAGGTCGCCGTGCGCGTGCTCGACGAGCTCGCCCGGCTGTGGGAGGCGACGACCGCGCTTGTCCGGCCGCGGCCGGGCAGCGAGGCCGACGTGGTGCTGCGCAACCGCCGCGGAACCGAGGCGCGGGCCGAGGGCCTGCTCGTGCGCACGACCGATCTGGACATCCTGGCCGACGAACTGGCCGCTTTCGGTGCCGACATCGTCGTCGTCGATCCGCCGGCGCTGCGCGACGCGGTGCTGGCGCGCTGGCAGCGGGTGGTGGCGGCCCATGGCTGAGCGCGCCGCACCGCTCGGAGCGCCCGACAAGCTCGCGTTCCTGCTGTCGCTCGTGCCGTACCTGATCGACCAGGTGCGAGTGACCGTGGCGGAGGCCGCCGAGCACTTCGGCATCAGCCCCGAGCAGATGCGCAGAGCGGTCACCCTCATCGCGATGAGCGGAACCCCGGGCTCCGACGGCACGTACACGCACGAGACGCTGTTCGACATCGACTGGGACGACTTCGACGAGCGCGACGTCATCCGGTTCCGCGCCGCCCCGATGGAGGAGCGTCCGCGGTTCTCCGCCCGCGAGGCCGCCGCGCTCCTGGCCGGCCTGCAACGGGTGGCGGCGCTGCCCGAGTTCGCGGCCCGCGTGGACATCGTCGAGCTCATGGCGAAGCTCGCGCGGGGCGCCTCGGATGCTCCCGCCCCGCTCGCGGTGCGCCCGGGGGAGCGGGCCGAGCTGCAGGCCTCCCTCGTGCAGGCGATCGCGTCGGGCCGCCGGGTGCGCATCGACTACGTGTCGACCCGCGGCGAGCGCCAGGTGCGCGATGTCGACCCGCTGCGGGTCGAGGGGGTCGATGACGCCTGGTACCTGCGGGGCTGGTGCCTGACCCGCGACGCCGAGCGCACGTTCCTCCTCGACCGCATGGCGAGCGTCGAGCTTCTCGGTGCCGCTGACCCGCACCTGCTCGATGAGGCTCCCGAGAGCCTGTTCCAAGGCGATACCGATGACGAGCGAGTCGAGCTCGCGCTGCCCATCACGGCGCTGCCCCTCATCGCCGACTACCGCAGTGCCGACGACCCGGTGAGACTCGACGGCGACCGGGCGATCGTGACACTGCGCATCGCCCACCCCGGCATCCTCGGCCGGGTGGCGGCGCGCGTGGCCGGCGCGGTCGAAGTGATCGGTCCGCCGAGCGCCCGCGCCGCCGCAGCCGACTGGGCTCGCGCCGCGATCGCCGCGCAGAGCGGCGGGTCAGCGCAGGAGTCTCCGAGCACGGCCCGCTAGACTTCCCCCGCCGCATCCCGTGACGGAAGGACGATCGATGCCCGCGAACCTCGGAGGCTGGACCGGCCTCATCCTGCTCCTCGTGGTGATCCTCCTGTTCGCCGCGCCGAAGCTCCCGCAGCTCGCCCGCAGCCTGGGTCAGTCGATGACGATCTTCAAGAAGGAGATCAAGAACAAGGACGGCGATGCGCCGGCGCAGTCGTCGGCCGACTCGGCGCCCACGGCCGAGGGCACCGACTCCTCCAGCTCGAAGTAGTCCGTGGCCGGCCGCGGCTCGCGGTCCCGGAATCCCGAGGGCCGCATGACCCTCGGGCAGCACCTCGTGGAGCTGCGCAAGCGCATCTCCATCGCGGCGCTCGCGATCGTGGTGTTCTCGATTCCCGCCTGGTGGGCGGTCGACTATGTCTGGGCCGCCCTGAGCGCGCCGGTGCTGGAGGTCGCGGAGCGGCAGAACCGCGACGCGACCCTGGCCTACACGACGATCGGCGAGGCGTTCGACACCCGCCTGCTCATCATGTTCCTCATCGGGGTCGTCGCCTCGTCGCCGATCTGGCTGTACCAGCTGTGGGCGTTCATCGTGCCGGCCCTGCATCAGCGCGAGAAGCGGTTCGCCATCGGCTTCCTCGCCGCCTCGGTGCCGCTCTTCGTCGGCGGGTGCCTCGCCGCCTGGTTCGTCTTCCCCAACATCGTCATCCTGCTGACGAGCTTCGCCTTCGTCGATTCGGCGAGCTTCCTGAGCGCCCGCATCTACCTCGATTTCGCGATCAAGTTCATCCTCGCGATCGGGGTCGGTTTCCTCTTCCCGGTCGTGCTCGTCGCGCTCAACTTGGCGCGCGTGATCACCGGAGCCGGCATCCTGAAGGCGTGGCGCTGGGCCATTCTCGGCGTCGCGACGTTCACCGCGATCGCGACGCCCGCCGCCGATGTGCTGTCGATGGTGCTGCTCGCGATCCCGATGATCGGGCTCTACTTCGCGGCGGCCGCGATCGCGGTGCTCAACGACAGGCGGGTCGCCAAGCGCGAAGCGGCGCTGAACGCCGAGTACGGCATCCGCGTCGATGACTGACGCCGCGGGTCGCAGCGGGGCGGATGCGGGCCCCAGCCCGGCCGAGCGCTACGCCGCGCAGCGCGCCCTGCAGAGGCTGCCCCGCCTCCGGGCCTTCCGCGACACGCTGAGCATCGAGCTCGACCCTTTCCAGCAGGCGGCCTGCGCGGCGCTCGAGCAGGGTCGCAGCGTGCTGGTGGCGGCGCCCACCGGTGCCGGCAAGACGATCGTGGCCGAGTTCGCGGTGTTCCTGGCCATGTTCGAGCCGACGGCGAAGATCTTCTACACCGCGCCCATGAAGGCCCTCAGCAACCAGAAGTACAACGAGCTCGTCGCCCAGTACGGGCACAGCGAGGTCGGCCTGCTCACCGGCGACACGAACATCAACGCGCGCGCGCGCATCGTGGTCATGACCACCGAGGTGCTGCGCAACATGCTGTACGCCGACAGCGACCTGCTGCACGATCTCTCGTACGTCGTCATGGATGAGGTGCACTACCTCGCCGACCGCTTCCGCGGGGCGGTGTGGGAGGAGGTGATCATCCACCTTCCCGAGCACGTGCGCATGATCTCGCTCAGTGCGACGGTGTCGAACGCCGAGGAGTTCGGCGACTGGCTGCAGGCCGTGCGCGGCGACACCGACGTCATCGTCAGCGAGAGCCGGCCCGTGCCGCTCGAGCAGCACGTGCTGGTGCGCTCGAAGCTGCTCGACCTCTTCGACTCGTCGGGCAAGGCCGCCACGAACCGGGTCAACCCCGAGCTCGTGCAGCTGGCGCGCGCCGGCGGGCACAGTCCGCACAAGGGCCGGCAGCATCATCCGAAGCGCTGGGAGAAGCGAGCCGGCATCGAGCAGCGTGCCGACCGGGCCGAGGTCGTGAACCTCCTCGGCGCCCGCAATCTGCTGCCCGCGATCTTCTTCGTCTTCAGCCGGGCAGGATGCGACCAGGCGGTGCGGCAACTCGTCCGCTCCGGAATCCGCCTGACCGACGCCGCCGAGCGCGAGGAGATCCGGCAGATCGTCGAGGAGCGCTGCCGAACCCTGCGCGACGACGACCTCGCCGTGCTCGGCTACTGGGAGTGGCTCGACGGCCTGCAGCGCGGCGTCGCGGCGCACCACGCCGGCCTGCTGCCCGCCTTCAAGGAGGTCGTCGAGGAGCTCTTCCAGAAGAAGCTGCTGCGGGTCGTCTTCGCAACCGAGACGCTCGCGCTCGGCATCAACATGCCCGCCCGCACCGTTGTGCTCGAGAAGCTCGAGAAGTTCAACGGCGAGGCACGCGTGCCCATCACCCCGGGGGAGTACACGCAGCTCACCGGGCGCGCCGGGCGCCGCGGCATCGACGTCGAGGGGCATTCGGTGATCCAGTGGATGCCCGGCCTCGACCCGCAGGCCGTCGCCTCGCTCGCCTCCCGTCGCACGTACCCCCTCAACTCGAGCTTCCGCCCCACCTACAACATGGCCGTCAACCTCATCGAGCAGTTCGGCCGGCAGCGCACGCGCGAGGTGCTCGAGTCGAGCTTCGCGCAGTTCCAGGCCGATCGCGCCGTGGTCGACCTCGCCCGCACGGTGCGCAAGAACCAGGAGGCGCTCGAGGGCTACGCCCGGGCGATGACCTGCCACCTCGGTGACTACAGCGAGTACGCGGCGCTGCGCCGCGAGCTCAGCGACCTCGAGAAGGGCGCGCGCCGCGTCGGCGAGCCGGGGGAGAAGGCCGACCGGATGCGGCGGCAGAAGCAGCTCGAGGGCGTCCGCACGCGCATGCGCAAGCATCCGTGCCACGGCTGCGCCGACCGCGAGGCGCACGCGCGCTGGGCCGAGCGATGGTGGCGGCTGAAGCGGGAGACCGACAAGGTCTCGCGGCAGATCACCGGCCGCACCGGGGCCGTCGCGGCGGTGTTCGACCGCATCACCGAGATCTTGACGACCCTCGACTACCTGCAGACCGACGAGCACGGGCGGCTCGGGCTCACGCCGGAAGGGCGCGCGCTGCGCCGCATCTACGGTGAGCGCGACCTGCTCGTGGCGGAGTGCCTGCGCCAGGGGCTGTGGAACGACCTCGACGCGCCCGCCCTGGCCGCCATGGCCAGCGCGATCGTCTACGAGGCGCGGCGCGACGACGGCCAGGCTCCGGAGTACGCCCTGCCGCGCGGCGCCTTCCGGCCCGCCCTCGAGCGCACCCAGGAGCTCTGGGCCCGCCTCGACGACCTCGAGCGCGAGCACCGGCTGCCCGGCAGCGAGCCGCTCGCGACGACGCTCGCGCTGCCGATGCAGCGCTGGGCCTCCGGCGGCTCGCTCGACACCGTGCTGCGCGACGCCGATCTGGCGGCCGGCGACTTCGTGCGCTGGACGAAGCAGACGATCGACCTGCTCGACCAGATCTCCCTCGTCGCCGACGGCCCTGTCGGGCGCACGGCCCGGAGCGCCCTCGACGCGATCCGCCGCGGCATCGTCGCCTACAGCTCGGTCGCCTGAGACCCGCCCTTCACCCGCTCGCCTAGGATTGCGCCTCGTGACCCCGACGACCGCCGCGCCGCTCCCGCTCGGAGTCGCCGCTCTGGCCGCGGTTGCCGGCGGATGGCTCATGGATCTCGGGTTTCCCGACGTCGGCTGGTGGCCGCTGACCATCGCCGGAACGGCTCTCGTGCTCGCCGCTCTGCGGGGCCGCCGCATCGGCGGGGCCCTGCTGATCGGCGCCGTCAGCGGCCTCGTCTTCTACGGGACACTCATCGAATGGCTCACGGTCTACCTCGGTCTCGTGCCGTGGCTCGCCCTGACGCTCGCCCAGGTCGTGTTCACCGCGCTCGGCGGGGTGCTCATCGCTCTGGCGTGGCGCTGGGTTCCCCGTGCTTGGCCCGGTGTCTCCGGGCGGCTGGTTCTCACGCCGGCCGTCGTGGCCGCGGCGTGGACGACCCGTGAGGCTGTTGCGAGCGTCTTCCCGTTCGGCGGTTTCGCCTGGGGTCGTCTCGCCCACAGCCAGGCCGAGGGTCCGCTCGCGCACTGGGCTGCCTGGGTCGGCTTCAGCGGACTCACCTTCCTGCTGGCGTGGGTCAGCGCGGCCCTCGTGGCGGTCGCGATCGAGCGCGAGGTCGGGATGCTGCGCCGGGGCATCGCGGTGGCCGGAGCATCCACGGCTCTGCTGATCTGGCCCGCCGTGCCGATCACCACGACCGGCACGATCACCGTGGCCGCGGTGCAGGGCGACTCGAACTCTGGACTGTTCGCCGACTACGAGCGCGGCGAGATCCTGCAGGACCACTACGACGCCACCCGCCCCCTGTTCGATCAGGGTCTCGAGCTCGATGTCGTGGTGTGGCCCGAGAACGCGAGCGATCTCGACCCGCTGCGCAGCGAGTACGCGGCCTCCGTGCTCGACCTCGTCAGCTCCCGGCTCGACGCGCCCGTCGTCGTGGGGACGATCACCGCGGTCGAGCAGCCGCAGGGAGAGCCGCAGACCTTCAACTCGGTTCTGCTGTGGCAGGCGGGTCGCGGCGCGCTCGATCAGTACGACAAGAAGCACCCCGTGCCGTTCGCCGAGTACCTGCCGGCCCGCGAGTTCTTCTACCCTCTGGCTCCCGACCTGTTCGACCTGGTGCCCCGCGACTACTCGTTCGGCACGCGCGACACGGTGGTGTCGATCGATGGTGCGATCGCCGGAATCTCGATCTGCTACGACATCGTCGACGACGACCTCCTGGCCGAGCAGCTCGATGCCGGCGCGCAGATCCTCCTCGCCCCCACCAACAACGCCGACTTCGGAGTCAGCGACCAGAGCGTGCAGCAGCTCGCCATCGCACGCCTCCGTGCGATCGAGTCGGGGCGCACGCTCGTCAACGCGTCCACCGTCGGAGCGAGCGCCATCGTGCTGCCCGATGGCTCGACCCTCGACAGCCTGCCGCTGTTCGAGCCCGGCACGATGGTGCAGGAGGTGCCGCTGAGCGACACCGTCACCCCGGCGCATGCGCTCGGGCGCACTCTCGAGTGGGGAGTGATCCTGTTCGGGCTCGCGGGCGTCGGGCTCGCGGGCGCTCTGGCCCCTCGGCGGCGCGCATGATGCGCACGCTCGTGCTCGTGCCGACGTACAACGAGGCGGCGAGCATCCGCTCGATCGTCCGGCGCATCCGCGAGGCGCTGCCCGAAGCCGACGTGCTCGTGCTCGACGATGCCTCGCCCGACGGCACGGGCGCGATCGTCGACGAGCTCGCGGCGGCGGACGATCGGCTGCGGGTCGCGCACCGGGCGCGCAAGGCCGGCCTCGGCGCCGCCTACCTCGACGGGTTCGCCCGCGCCGCGGCCGAGGGCTATGAGGCCGTCGTCGAGATCGACGCCGACGGCTCGCACGACCCGGCCGAGCTGCCCGCCATGCTGGCCCTGCTGCGCGAGACGCCCGCCGACCTGGTGATCGGTTCGCGCTGGGTGCCGGGCGGGTCGGTCGTGAACTGGCCGCGTCATCGCCGAGCGATCTCCCGCACGGGCAACCGCTACGCGCGGTGGATGCTGCGCTCACGGGTGCGCGACATCACGGCCGGCTTCCGGGTGTACCGGGTCAGCGCGCTCACCGGGCTCGACCGCGCGGTGGTCTCGTCGCAGGGCTACTGCTTCCAGGTTGAGCTGGCCTGGCGGATCGAGTCGGCCGGCGGCCGGATCGTCGAGCACCCGATCGTGTTCGTCGAGCGCGAGAACGGTCGTTCGAAGATGGGCCCCGCGATCGTGGTCGAGGCGCTCGCGCGCGTCACCATCTGGGGCATGTCGGCCCGCTTCGGGCGAGGTCCGATGCGCTCCCGCGACGGCGTTCGCTAGGCGCCCAGGCGCTCCCCGCCCCCGCGGCGGGCACGCAGCAGCTCGAGGCGCTCCTGCAGCAGCTCCTCGAGCTCGTCGCGCGTACGGCGCTCGAGCAGCATGTCCCAGTGCGTGCGCGCGGGCTTCGCCTCGCCCACCTCGATGTCGACCGGCGTGCCGTCGGGCGCCAGCAGCACGCCCTCCTTGCCGCTCTTCGGCGACTCCCACACGTCGGGAAGCTCGGCGTCCGCCGCGAAGATCACGTCGAACACCTCGCCGTCGGCCGTGCGGTACTGGGCCCGCTGCCGCTCCGCGAACTCGACCCCCTCCTCGCTCTGCATGCTCTGCGAGCCGAGTCGCATGCCGCGCAGTGTGCGATCCGCCATCTCCACTCCTTGTGCATCGCTGGCGGGAAGACCCGCGCCGAAATCTATGTATAGGTATAGACCCTGAACCGGGGGCGGGTATGCCCTGCGGCGATGCTTCCCAGAGGATTGACAGGCTCACGCCAGCGAGCGCAGCACCTCCACCGCGATGTCGGCGCGATCGGTCACGATGCCATCGACGCCGAGCCCGAGCAGTCGGCGCATCTCAAGCTCGTCGTTGACCGTCCAGACATGCACCTCGACGCCCGACCGGCGATAGGCCGCGAGGCGGGCCGGTGACACCGTGTCGAGCCCGAGCGCCCGCGCCGGAATCTGCACCGCATGCACGCCGCGCAGCGCGCCCCGCACACCGGGAGGGAAGCCTGAGCTCGCGGCCAGGAGGGCGGCCGCGAACCGCGGGCCGGAGGCGCTCGTCGCCACCTCCGGCAGCAGTCGCAGAGCGGCTCGCCGCCGACGCTCGCTGAACGAGGTCAGCAGCACGCGATCGACAGCGTCGGCTTCCCGAACCGCGCTCACGGTCGGAGCGACCGCTCCGGCCACCTTCAGGTCGATGTTGAAGCGCGTCTCCGGAAACGCATCGAGGGCCTCGGCCAGGGTCGGCATGTGCTGGCCCTCGCCGAGATCGACGGCGGCGAGCTCGGCCACGGTGAGGTCGCCCACGCGAGCCTCGCGCCCCGCGACCCGCCCGAGGTCGGGATCGTGAGCGATGACGGCGACGCCGTCAGCCGAGACGTGCACGTCGGTCTCGAGGTGAGCGACACCCAGCGCGACCGCGTGCGCGAAGGCCAGCAGCGTGTTCTCCGGAGCCTCTGTTGCCAGGCCCCGGTGGGCGAGCACGCGCGGACGCGATGGCGCGAAGTAGGGCAGGGGAGCGGTCACGCCGAGGGGGCCGCCGAGCCGCCCGAACGCTTCGAACCGCTGGTCGTCCCTCCGGGGGCCGCCCCGCCCTGGCCCCCGAGGAAGCCCTGACCGATGCCCTTCAGAGCCTCCGTGAGCTCGCTCGGGATGATCCACATCTTGTTGGCCTCGCCCTCGGCGAGCTTCGGCAGCGTCTGCAGGTACTCGTAGGCAAGCAGCGGCGCGTCGGGGTTGCCGGCGTGGATGGCACCGAAGACGGTCGTGATCGCCTCGGCCTCGGCCTGCGCCTTCAGCACCTGGGCCTTCGCCTCACCCTCGGCCTTCAGGATCGCCGACTGGCGCATGCCCTCGGCTTCGAGGATCTGGGCCTGCTTGGTGCCCTCAGCGGTGAGGATGACGGCGCGGCGGTCGCGCTCCGCACGCATCTGCTTCTCCATCGAGTCCTGGATGCTCGCGGGCGGGTCGATCGCCTTGAGCTCGACGCGGTTCACGCGCAGGCCCCACTTGCCCGTGGCCTCGTCGAGCACGACGCGCAGCTGGCCGTTGATGTTGTCGCGGCTGGTGAGCGCCTCCTCGAGGTTGAGACCGCCCACGACGTTGCGCAGGGTCGTGACGGTCAGCTGCTCGACACCAGCGAGGTAGTTGGCGATCTCGTAGGTCGCGGCACGCGCATCCGTCACCTGGAAGTAGATGACGGTGTCGATCGACACGACGAGGTTGTCCTCGGTGATCACCGGCTGAGGCGGGAAGGAGACGACCTGCTCGCGCATGTCGACGAGCGGCCGCAGCCGGTCGATGAACGGCACGAGCAGGTTCAGGCCCGGCTGGAGCGTGCGCTGATAGCGGCCGAGGCGCTCGACGACGCCGGCGTAGGCCTGCGGCACGATGCGGATCGAGCGCAGCAGCACCACGATCACGAAGATGCCGATGACCACCAGCAGGGCGGTCACGAACAGCTGGCCGAAGAAGTCCTCTACGGAGATCATGCGGTCTCATTCCTCTCAGCGGGCGCGACCTCGGCGGTCGCCCCATCGATTCGGCGCACGACCACGCGGTCGCCCACCGCCAGCGGCACGGTCTCGTGCTCGAGCACGAGCCGCGCGGTCCAGGTCTCGCCGTTGGCGAGCTTCACGAAGCCGGCACCGTCGGCGAATGCGGTCGTCACCCGGGCGGCCATACCGATGAGAGCGTCGACATTGGTGAGGGCCGGTTGCCGATTGCGCTCGAGCAGCCGCAACAGCAGCGGCCGAATCGTGAACAGCAGCAGACCCGAGATCATCGCCGCGGCGAGGATCTGCACCCACCACTCGCCGCCCAGCAGGTTGGCACCGAGCCCGCCGACGAGCGAGCCGGCGGCGATCATCAGGAAGGTGAACTCGAGCGTGAGCACCTCGATGATCACGCAGACGATCACGAACACCAGCCAGACGATCCAGAGGTACTGCGTCAGATCGACCACGGGCTCCTCCTCGGCACGGCGCTTTCGGCTCACGCTATCACCGGGTGCTGAGCCTCGGTCGAGGTCGACGCGAACGCGCGAGGAGGGGCCCAGCCGGTAGGGTCGAGAACCGTGAACACCCCTCTGCAGCCCGGCTCGCTCGCCGGCAAGACCGCCCTCGTCACCGGTTCGTCGCGCGGCATCGGCGCCGACACCGTCAAGTACTTCGCCGCCGCGGGTGCCAACGTCGTCATCAACTACCGCGCCAAGGCTCCCCGCGCCGAGAAGCTGGTCGCCGAGATCGAAGCGGCGGGCGGCCAGGCGATCGCCGTCGGCGCCGACCTCACCGACGCGGCGTCGGTCGCGGCGATGATGGATGCGGTGCGCGCCCGCTTCGGTTCCCTCGACATCCTCGTGCTCAACGCCTCCGGCGGCATGGAGTCGGGTATGGGCGAGGACTACGCGCTGCGGCTCAACCGCGACGCGCAGGTGAACGTGCTGACCCAGGGCGCCGAGCTCATGGGCGAGGGCGGCCGCGTCGTGTTCGTCACGAGCCACCAGGCGCACTTCATCCGCACCGTGCCGACGATGCCCGAGTACGAGGCCGTCGCCCTGTCGAAGCGTGCCGGTGAGGATGCCCTCCGCGACCTCATCCCGACGCTCGAGTCAAAGGGCATCGGCTTCACGGTCGTCTCGGGCGACATGATCGAGGGCACCATCACGGCGACCCTGCTCGAGCGCGCCGCTCCCGGCGCCATCGACGCCCGCAAGGAGGCCGCGGGCAAGCTCTACAACGTGAGCGAGTTCGCCGCCGAGGTCGCCCAGGCCGCCGTCGACCCGGTTCCCGCCGACAACACCCGGCTCGTGGGCGACGTCTCGTACTTCACCGAGTACCCGGCCACCGCGGGGGAGTAGCACCGTGGCCCCGACGCCGGGCCTGCGGCGGACATCCCGCATCGTTCTGATGGATGAGAGAGGCGCCGCGCTGCTGTTCTTCACGGCCGCGCCCGACTCGACGCGCTTCGCCCGCTGGATCACGCCGGGCGGGGGAGTCGATCCGGGGGAGACCCACGAGCAGGCGGCCATCCGTGAGCTGTTCGAGGAGACCGGGCTCGTCATCGACACCGTCGGCGAGCCCGTGTGGAGCCTCGACTTCGACGTCGCCTGGGATGAAGCAGACCATGACCGCGGGCACGCCGAGTACTTCGTGGTGCGGTGCGAGCGGTTCGATCCGGTGTCGACGAACTGGACCGAGTCGGAGCATGTCGACATGACCCGCCACGGCTGGTTCACGGCCGACGAGCTGCTGCGTCTGGGCGAACCCTTCGAGCCGTACGACCTGCCGCGGCTGATGCGCGTCACAGCGGCCGCTCTCTGACAGACTCTCGACATGGCGATCGACGGATTCTCGATTCTGGGCATTCTGCTGTGGACGATCGGAATCGGTGGCCTGGCGGTCTTCTGGGTCGCCGCACTGGTGTCGATCTCGCGACGCTCGTCGCAGATCAGCGGCCTCGAGGCGGTCGGCTGGTACGCGATCGTCATCTTCGCCCAGTTCTTCGGGCCCTTGATCTGGTTCTTCTTCGGCCGCGACCGGTACGCCCCGCCGAGTGCGGCAGGCTGACGGCGAGCGGCGACACTCCGTCTGCGTCAAGTATCCGATAATCTGCATTATGTCAGATCGCCGGAATCTGCGGAGCGACGGGCACTACTACCCCGCGACAACGGGAACGTAGCGCTCGGCACGCGCGCCCGAGGTGAACTCGGTCACGCCCACGAGCCGCAGCTCGAGCGGCGCGGCGAGACCCTCGAACAGCCACGGACCATGACCGATCACCGACGGGTACACGATGAACTCGTACTCGTCGATGAGCCCCGCCTCGGCCAGGGCGCGCGGCAGCGTGACGCCGCCGACGTACAGTCCGTCACCGGGCTCGTCCTTGAGCCGGCGCACGGCCTCGACCAGATCCCCCGTCAACAGCTCGGTGTTCCAGCCGTCCGGCTCGCGCGTGCTCGAGACGAGGTACTTCCTCGCCGCCGTGATCGTCTGCTGGAACGGCCGCATCCACTCCGGCAGTCCGGTCGCGGTGCGCCAGAACTCCATCAGCTCGTACGTCGTCCGCCCGAGGATGATCGCGTCGGCGCGCGCGATCGTCTGCGCGGCGTGCTGGTGCGTCTCCTCGTCGGGATGACCGGCCAGATGGTCGACACAGCCGTCGAGCGAGACGTTGATCGAGTACCGGAGCGGGCGCACCCCTCCAGGCTGGCACGCACCCTGCCTGGTGGCCAGAGTTCCGGGTGACGGATGCTCGACTCAGGCGCCCCGTGGCGCTCTCCCCCGAGCATCCCCTCGGTCGATACGTTCGTCGCATGGCAACTCTCAATGGACGGGGCCCCTCATCGGGCAATGTGCTGCTCTCATGAGCGCGACGAACCCGAACGACTGGCGCGGCGTCATCGCGGCGCTGGCCAACCCCGAGAGCCGGCACGTGCTCGGGCTGCTGCTCGCCGAGCAGGATCCGTCGGCCCATCTCGCCGCCCTCCCTGCACGGCGGCGCGAGCGCGCGCTGCGCTTCCTGTCCGATGCGGGGCTGATCACCTCCGACGAACCGCCGCGGCTCCGCGCCGAGCGGTTCGCCGAGCTGCTCGCCGCCGCCCCCGTCGAACGACCAACGGGTCTCGACCGCTTCATCGTCGAGGGAAAGCTCGACCATTACCCCGCGCGCGCCAGCGACCGCGATCTCGTGCTGCGATACCTGCTCGACCGGGCGCTTCCCGATATCGACGAGGTCATCGACGAGCGCACTCTTACCGAGCGGCTTGCGACCCTCAGCGACGATCCGGTCACGATGCGCCGCTACCTCGTCGATGCCGGCCTGCTCGACCGCGCGGCCGACGGCAGCACCTACCGCCGCGCCGATCGCTAAGCCCTAGCCCCCGGAGAACGGCCGCAGCTCGACCACGCGGTTGCACGCGCGCGACCCCTCGGCAGCGAGCGCGAGCGCAGCATCCCGGTCAGCCGCCTCGATGATCCAGAACCCCGAGACGTACTGCTCGGTGTCGTGCAGCGGGCCGGGCGTGACGAGCCCCGCTCCCCCGCGGTTGTCGATGACGGTGGATGCTCGGGGCGAAGCCAGGCCCTCCGCCATGATCAGCTGGCCGGCGCTCTGGAGGCGCGCGTTGAAGGCGTCGATCGCCGCCATTTCGTCGCCCGTACCCGAGCCGGTTTCGCTATCGATCACGTTCAGCAGGTACCTCATGAGCGAACCGTCCCTCCGGGTGCGATGAGCACGGGGCTACCATGCCACCATGGCCACCCCACCCGCCACCCTCGACCGCGTCGCGCGCATGCCGTTCTCGACGGTGTACCCGCTCTACGTGACGAAGGTGGAGAAGAAGGGCCGCACCCGCGCCGAGCTCGACGCGGTCATCCGCTGGCTGACGGGCTTCGATGACGCGACCATCGCGCAGCACATCGCCGCGCAGACGACGTTCGCCGAGTTCTTCGACGCCGCCCACCTGCACCCCAACGCTAGCCTCATCACCGGCGTGATCTGCGGCGTGCGCGTCGAGGAGATCGAGGAGCCCCTCATGCAGCAGGTGCGCTACCTCGACAAGCTCGTCGACGAACTGGCAAAGGGGAAGGCCATGGAGAAGATCTTGCGCGGATCGGTGGCGCCGTGACCGACCGCGCGGTCCCCGCCCTCCCCTCCCGCGATCTCGCGGCCACGGCTGCGTTCTACGGCACCCTCGGCTTCGTCGACGAGTTCCGTGATGCCACGTGGCTGATCCTGCGCCGGGGCGACCTCGTGCTCGAGTTCTTCCCGCATCCCACCCTTGATCCGGCCACCAGCGATCACCAGGCGAATCTCCGCATCGACGACCTGGATGCTCTCCACTCCGCGATCGCGGCGGCGGGCCTGCCGCTCGCTAGCGAGGGCATCCCCCGCCTGACCCCGATCGCGGCGCAGCCGTGGGGAGCGCGTGCGGCGTTCCTCGTCGACACAGATGGCACGCTGCTGCGCCTCATCGAGAACTGACCTCGTGCGCTGCCCCTGCCTGAGCGGCCTGCCCTTCGGCGAGTGCTGCGAGCCCCTCCACCGCGGTAAGGCGATCGCCCCGACCGCCGAGCAGCTGATGCGCTCGCGCTTCAGCGCCTTCGCCGTCGGCGACACCGCCTTCCTGCTCGCCACGTGGCACTCCTCGACGCGACCGACGACGCTCGAGCTCGACCCCGACGTGCGCTGGTACCGCCTCGACATCCTCGACCGCACGGCGGGCGGGCCGCTCGACACGCACGGCGAGGTCGAGTTCGAGGCCTTCTGGCGCTCTCCCGACGACCGCGGGTCGCAACGCGAGCGCAGCCGGTTCGTGCGCGAGGCCGGGCGCTGGTTCTACCGCGATGCGGCGAGCCTGAGCTAGCCGCTCTCCGGCCCGGCCCCGGCTAGCGCTGTGCGGCCTCGAGCGCGCCGAGCAGGTCGCGGCGGAGGTCCTCCACGGCCTCGAGGCCGATCGACAGGCGAACGATACCGGCCCCGGGGCGGGCATCCGGCGCCACCGGGCGGTGCGTGAGCGATGCGGGATGCTGCACCAGCGAGTCCACGCCCCCCAGCGACACGGCGTGCGTGAACAGGTGCAGCCCGCCGATGAACCGCTCGGCCGCGGCGTACCCGCCCGCGAGCTCGAGCGTGACCATGGCGCCCGGGCCGCGCAACTGGGTGCCGAGCAGCCCGCGCGGGTCAGCGCCCGGCAGGCCCGGGTAGTGCACGCGCGCGACAGCGGGGTGCTGGGCCAGCAGCAGAGCCAGCTCCCCCGCCGTCGCCTGCTGGGCGCGCACCCGCAGAGCGAGGGTCGGCAGGCCGCGGTGCAGCAGGTACGCGCCGAGTGGGTGCAGCAGCCCGCCCGTGATCGCCCGAACCGGGCGGATCGCCGTCGCCCAGTCCGCACTGCCCGCCACCACTCCCCCCATCGCGTCGCCGTGGCCACCGAGGTACTTCGTGGCGCTGTGCAGCACGAGCGCCGCACCGTGCGCGAGCGGGTTCTGCAGCACCGGGGTGGCGAACGTGCTGTCGACCATCACCGGAACGTCACCCGCGGCCGCGACGACCGCGGCGATGTCGACGAGCTCGAGCGTGGGGTTGCACGGAGTCTCCATCACGACCAGGCAGGTGTCGGAACGCACCGCGCTGCCCACCTCGTCCGGCGCGCAGTAGGTCGTCTCGGTGCCGAGCAGGCCCGACGCCAGCAGGTGATCGGTTCCGCCGTACAGCGGCCGCACGGCGACGACGTGGCGCCCCCGACCGCGGTTCATCGCCGCGAGCAGCACCGCGCTGACCGCCGCCATGCCGGTGCCGAACGCCACGGCCTCCTCGGCGCCCTCCAGCTCGGCGAGAGCGGTCTCGAACCGGGCCACGGTCGGGTTCCAGAGGCGGGCGTAGACGCTGCCGCCCTCGGTCGGATGCCCTCCGGTCGCGATCGCCTCGTACGACCCTCCCCCGACCTCGATGTCGGGCAGCGGATTCGTGGTCGACAGGTCGATCGGCAGGGCGTGCACGCCGAGCGCCGCGAGGTCGTCGCGCCCCGCGTGCACGGCGCGCGTCTCGAAGTCCTCGGCGCTGAGCATGCGACCATGGTGGCGCAGTCTGCGGCTTCGGACTATCTCGATCGAAGAAAGCGCGACGATTGACCGATTCAACGCGCATGCTTCATGCTGTCGGGATGCCCACCCCGAGCTCGACGCAGAACGCGCGCCCCGCATCCCTCGACCCTGCGGGCCTCGATAACACCGACCTCACGCTGCTCGCCGAACTGGAGCGCAACGGCCGCCTGACGAACGCGGCGCTCGCGGAGCGCGCGGGCATCGCCGAGTCGACCTGCACCCAGCGGCTGCGCGCGCTGCGCGACCGCGGCGTGATCCGTGCCTTCCGGGCCGACATCGACCCCGGTGCGCTCGGCCTCGGCCTGCAGGCCCTCATCACCGTGCGTCTGGGAACCCACGGGCGCGAGCAGGTGCGGAGCTTCGAGCAGCGGGTGCGCTCGCTGCCCCCGGTGCTCACGGCCTTCCACGTCGCCGGCGCCGACGACTACCTGCTGCACGTGGCTGTGCCCGATGCCGCCGCGCTGCGCGAGCTCGTGCTCGAGCACCTCACGACGCAGCCCCACGTGCGGCACGTCGAGACGCAGCTCGTGTTCGAGGTGATCGACGGCCCGGGGCTCGTCGCTGCCGGTCAGTCGGCGTAGCGGCCCGTCGCGGCGGCCCACTGCTCGAGCTTCGCCGCGGCGGCACCCGAGTCGACCGCGGCCTCGGCGACGGTGAGCTGCTCGGCCAGGCGCTCGAGCAGCGGGCGGCGCAGCTGGTCGGGGTCTTCGGCCAGGCGGTAGGAGACCAGCCCGGCCGCGGCGTTGAGCAGCACGATGTCGCGCACCGGCCCCTTCTCGCCCGCGAGCACCGCACGGGCGAGCCCGGCGTTGTGGTCGGGCGTCGACCCCAGGATCTCGTCGATCTGCGCTGTCGGGATGCCCAATTCGCGCGGGTCGAGGTCGTGCTCGGTGACGAACCCGCGCGAGATCTCCCAGATGTGGCTGTGGCCGGTCGTCGTGATCTTGTCGATGCCGTCGTCACCGCGGTACACGAGCGCCGTCGCGCCGCGGGTGCGGAAGACGCCGACCACGAGGGGCACCCGATCGAGGCTCGCGACCCCGACGGCCGAGGCCTCCGGCCGAGCGGGGTTGCACAGGGGGCCGAGGATGTTGAAGACGGTCGAGATGCCCAGCTGCCGACGCGGCGGTCCGGCGTGGCGGAATCCGGGGTGGAAGACCGCGGCATTCAGGTAGGTCAGTCCGACCTCCTCGAAGACGTCGGCGACCTGCTCGGGCTCGAGATCAATGTCGACCCCCAGGTGCTGCAGCACATCGGAGGCTCCGGAGGACGAGCTCGCCGCTCGGTTGCCGTGCTTGGCGACCGGGACGCCCGTCGCCGCCACCACGATCGACGCGATCGACGAGACGTTGACGACCGCGCCGTAGGGGTCTCCCCCGGTACCGACGATGTCGAGCACCATGGCAGGGATCTCGATGCCGCGCGCATGCCGCAGCGCCGCATCCCGGAAGCCGACGATCTCGTCGACCGTCTCGCCCTTCGCGCGCAGCGCGACGAGGAAGGCTCCCAGCTGAGCCTCGGTCGCCTCGCCCGAGACGACCTGCTCCATCGCCCAGGTCGCCTCGGCGATCGAGAGGTCGTCGCGATCGAGCATGCGGGTCAGGATGCGGGGCCAGGAAGGTGCGGTCGTCATGCTGCGATGCTACTTTCCCGGCCGAATCGGGGGTGTCGCCCGGCCCGAACCCTCAGATTCATCGGTCATAATGAGGGGGTGACCAGTACCTCGCTTTCGAGCTCGCTCAGCGCGCCCACGATCAACAGACCCAACGTCGTCGCCGTCGGCACGATCGTCTGGCTGGGAAGCGAGGTGATGTTCTTCGCCGGCCTGTTCGCCATCTACTTCACCCTGCGCTCGACCTCCCCGCAGCTCTGGGAGCAGGGCACGGAGCTGTTCAACATCCCGTTCGCCACCGTCAACACGATCATCCTCGTGCTCTCGAGCGTGACCTGCCAGTTCGGCGTGTTCGCCGCGGAGCGGCTGCAGGCGCACCGCACCGGCTGGAACCCGGTCAAGTGGGGCATGGTCGAGTGGTTCTTCGTCACCTACGCCATGGGCGCGATCTTCGTGGTCGGTCAGATCTACGAGTACTCGATCCTGGTCAGCGAGTACGTCACGCTCAACTCCGACGCGTTCGGCTCGGCCTTCTACCTCACCACCGGCTTCCACGGTCTGCACGTGACCGGCGGTCTCATCGCCTTCCTCCTGGTGATCGGCCGGGCATACGCCGTGAAGACCTTCACCCACCGGGATGCCACCAGCGCCATCGTGGTCTCCTATTACTGGCACTTCGTTGACGTGGTCTGGATCGGCCTGTTCCTCGTCATCTACGTCCTCCAATGAACCGCAGAATCGAGACGCACCGCACCATGGCTCCCTCATCCCCCGCATCCGCTCGCCGCACCGGCCGCCGCCACCCGCTGGCGACCACCGCTCTCCTCGTCGTGGGCCTCCTCGCCACCGGCGGTGCCTACGCTCTCGCGACCACGACGGCGACCGCCGAGACCACGGCCGCGAGCGCGCAGCTCATCGACGAGGGCGGCAAGCTCTTCGCGGCCAACTGCGCGAGCTGCCACGGCCTGGACGCCGAGGGAACCGCTGCCGGACCGACCCTGATCGGTGCGGGGGCCCTCGCCGTCGACTTCCAGGTCGGCACCGGGCGCATGCCGATGGCCGCCTCGGGACCGCAGGCCGAGAAGAAGCCCGTGCAGTTCACCCAGGAGCAGATCGACGCCATGGCGGCCTGGGTCGCCGACCTAGCCCCCGGCCCCGCCGTTCCGGCCGACCGCTACATCGCCGGCGACGGCGACGCCGCCAACGGTGCCGAGCTGTTCCGCATCAACTGCGCAATGTGCCACAACGTGGCGGGTGCGGGTGGCGCGCTGACCGAGGGCAAGTGGGCGCCGGGACTGGCCGGTGTCGACCCCGTGCACATCTACGGTGCCATGGTCACCGGCCCGCAGAACATGCCGGTGTTCAGCGACCTGAACCTCACGCCCGAGGAGAAGAACGACATCATCACCTACCTGCTGTACGTCGAGGAGAACCCCTCGGTCGGCGGGTGGGACCTCGGCTCGCTCGGCCCCGTGTCGGAGGGCCTCTTCATCTGGATCTTCGGCCTCGGTGCGCTGATCGGCGTGACCATCTGGCTCACCGCGAAGTCCAACTAGGCCTGAACGACCTCGAGGAAAGGAACACCATTGGCTGAGGCACACGACGGCACGAGCGGCGAGACCGCCGGCAAGGCTGTCGCCCCGCAGCAGGACCACTCCGCGCCGCCGCCGGCGGTCGCGGTGGTCCGGGCCGACCGCATCCCGAACCCCGGCTTCCCGCCTGAGCGCCTGCGCGTCACCGACCTCGACCCGAAGAAGGAGAAGCAGGCCGAGCGCACGATCAGCGCGCTGTTCTTCCTCTCGATCATCGGCAGTGTGCTCGCGGTCGTGGCCTACATCGTGTTCCCGATCGACGAGCTCGATCCGAGCACGATCCGGCTCAACAACATGTTCCTCGGAATCGGCATCACGCTCGGCCTCCTCGGCGTCGGAATCGGTGCCGTGCACTGGTCCAAGGCGCTGATGCACGGCCATGAGCAGGTCGAGCAGCGTCACCCGACCCGGGGTTCCGACGAGTCGCGCGAGCGCTCCGTCGAGATCTTCCGCGAGGCGAACGCCGAGTCGGGCTTCACCCGCCGCACCCTCGTGCGCAACTCCCTCATCGGTGCGGTGGTGGCGACCCCGATCCCGGCGATCGCGCTGTTCCGCGACCTCGCGCCGGCCGAGGACCCGGTGGCGCTGCTCAAGCACACCATGTGGGACGCCGGCGTGCGCCTGGCCCGCGACCCCTCCGGCACGCCGATCAAGGCGTCCGAGGTGACCATCGGCTCGGCGTTCCACGTGATCCCCGAGGGCCTCGCCGAGCTCGAGTCGCACCGCCTCGAGGAGAAGGCCAAGGCCGCTGTGCTCCTCATGCGGCTTCCGGTCGACGAGCTCAACGAGCGCGAGGACCGCGCCGGATGGTCCTACGACGGAATCGTCGCCTACTCCAAGATCTGTACGCACGTCGGGTGTCCCGTCGCGCTGTACGAGCAGCAGACGCACCACCTGCTGTGCCCGTGCCACCAGTCGCAGTTCGACGTCGCCAACCACTGCGCCGTCATCTTCGGTCCGGCGGCACGACCCCTCCCCCAGCTCCCGATCACTGTGGATGAAGAGGGTTACCTCGTCGCGCAGAGCGACTTCACCGAACCTGTGGGTCCGAGCTTCTGGGAGCGTGCACTGTGAGTACCACCACGACCCCGCCGGCTGCGGCGACCGAGACTGCGCCTGGGCGCGGCATGCGGTTCACCAGCTGGGCGGCCAACTACGTCGATGAGCGCACGAGCGCGTCGACTGCCGTCAAGGCGCTGGGGCGCAAGATCTTCCCCGACCACTGGTCGTTCATGCTGGGTGAGGTCGCGCTCTACAGCTTCATCGTCATCCTGCTCAGCGGCACGTTCCTGACCTTCTTCTTCGACCCGTCGATGACCGAGGTCGAGTACGAGGGCTCGTACGTCCCGCTCCAGGGCATCCCTATGTCGGTCGCCTACCACTCGGCCCTCGACATCTCGTTCGAGATCCGCGGCGGCCTCCTCATGCGCCAGGTGCACCACTGGGCAGCTCTGCTGTTCGTCGCCGCGATCGGCCTGCACATGCTCCGCGTGTTCTTCACCGGCGCCTTCCGTAAGCCCCGCGAGTTCAACTGGGTGATCGGCTTCCTGCTGTTCGTCATGGCGATGGCCCTCGGCTTCACCGGCTACTCGCTGCCCGACGACCTGCTCTCGGGCAACGGCCTCCGCATCATCGACGGCATGATCAAGGCGGTCCCGGTCGCCGGTGCGTGGATCTCGTACCTGCTCTTCGGTGACGAGTTCCCCGGAACCGACATCATCCCGCGCCTGTACGTGCTGCACATCATGCTGCTTCCGGCGATCACGATCGCCCTGATCGGCATCCACATGGTGCTGCTCATCGTGAACAAGCACACGCAGTTCGCGGCACCCGGGCGCACCAACGACAACGTCGTCGGCGCTCCCGTGCTGCCGGCCTTCGCCGCCAAGGCGGGCGGGTTCTTCTTCATCGTCTTCGGCGTGATCGTGCTGATCGCCTCGTTCTTCACGATCAACCCGATCTGGAACTACGGGCCCTACGACCCGTCTCCGGTCTCCGCCGGAACGCAGCCCGACTGGTACATCGGCTTCGCCGACGGTGCGCTCCGCCTGATCCCGCCGAACCTCGACTGGGTCGACCCCTTCGGGTTCACCTGGGCGTTCGGCGTGCTGATCCCCCTCGTCGGCCTCCTGGTGTTCCTCGCCGCCGTCGCGCTCTACCCGTTCTTCGAGGCCTGGGTCACGGGCGACAAGCGCGAGCACCACATCGCTGAGCGCCCGCGCAATGCCCCGGTGCGCACCGCGATCGGTGCTGCCGGCGTGACGTTCTACGCCGCACTCTGGGCGGCCGCGAGCTCCGACCTCATCGCGACGCACTTCCGACTCTCGATCGAGGGTGTGATCCACGCACTCCAGTTCGCGACCGTCGCCGGGCCGTTCATCGCCTTCTTCATCACGAAGCGGGTGTGCCTGGCCCTGCAGCGGAAGGACCGCGAGATCGCGTTGCACGGCTTCGAGTCGGGGCGCGTCGTGCGCCTTCCGGGCGGTGAGTACATCGAGGTGCACGAGCAGCTCGACGACTTCGAGCGCTGGCGCCTCGTCAGCTTCGACGAGTACCAGCCGCTCATGATCCGGCCGAACGACGACGGCAAGATCACGGTGACCCAGCGCATGCGCGCAGGGCTCTCGCGGTGGTTCTTCGAAGACCGCATCGCGCCCGTCACGCTGAACGAGCTCGAGGCGCAGAAGCACTAGCCGACGCGCTCCGACGGCCCCGCATCCTGATCCAGGATGCGGGGCCGTCGTCATCCGCCGCATCGACGGTCGTTCAGCCGCTACGCGGCTTCCACTCCCTTCGCAGCAGCGCGTAGCGCTCAAGTGTGGTCCACTCGCCCTTGAACCAGTCCCCCTCCAGCACCGAGCCCTCGTGCCGCAGTGACAGCCGCTGCATGAGGCGCAGCACAGCGGTGTTGCGGGCATCGCCCTGCATGACGATGCGGTGCGCCTCGCACCGGGTCATCAGCCAGTCGATGACCGCGCGCAGTCCCTCCTCCGCGAAGCCGTTTCCCTGGTGGGACGGCGCGATCGTCACGCCGAGCTCGAAGGTGCGCGGCTGCACCGGGTCGAGCCCGACCGCGACGTCGCCGACGAGCGTCTGCTCATCGCCCGATGACGACAGCACGAGTGCCAGTTGCACCCACTCCCCCGGCGTCGGCGTCCCGTCGAGCGGCTGGCCGGCGATGAGGGCATCCGCATCGGCGGTGGAGTACTCGGGAGTCCAGCTCTGATAGCGAGCGACAGATGGCTCGCGGCGGTACGCGACGAAGATGTCGCGATGCGCCGCCGACAGCATCGTGATGCGAAGGCGCTCGGTGCTCAGCGGGAGCATCATGCCCTGATGCTACCGAGCACGAACGACGTGCGGTCTAGAAGACCCGCCGCATGTACTCCGCGTTCTGGGAGTACCCCAGCCGATCGTAGAAGCCACCGGCGCGACGAGCAGCGACCGTGAGCTGGCGAACACCACGGCGGATGCATTCGGCCTCGACCTCGTGAACCAGGGCAGTGCCGAGGTCGAGCCCGCGGGCGTGCTCGTCAACCACGATCTCCTGGAGCTGGGCGGAGAGGCCATTGGTCGACAGCAGCCGCGCGATCGTGGTCAGTGCGTAGCCGCGCACGGCACCCTGCTCGTCCTCCGCCACGATCACCAGAACGTCGGTGTCGTCACCCGCGACGATCTGAGCGAAGGTGTCGTCGAAGATCGCACGCACCGGCACGAAGGCCGCCCCGAGCTGACGCACGAGCTCGAAGACGGCATCGGCATCCTCCGCGCGGGCGCGCCGGACGACAGCCACGCTCAGCGCCCGAAGTTGCCGCGGTAGTACTCGTAGACCCATCCGACGAGCGCGACGAGCACGAGCGGCACGGCGTAGGCGACGATCCAGAACGAGATCGAGAGACCGAGGAAGGCCACAGCGGCAGCGCCGGCCAGAGCAACCGGCCACCAGCTCCACGGCGAGAAGAAGCCCTGCTCGGCCTCACCGTCGTCGATGTCGGCGTCGAGCCGGTCTTCCGCGAGCTCGCCGCCCTGGTTGCGGTACACGAGCCTCAGGTAGAACGCGATGAACACCGAGAGCACGGCGCAGAGCCCGATCGCGACAGCCCCCACCCACTCGACCTGGCCGGTGTCGATGATCGCCCAGACCACGTACACCGTCGTCAGCAGGGCGAAGAAGGCCGCGAGAATCCAGAAGAGATTGATGTTGGTCTTCACGGGAACCCCTACTTCGCGGTCTCGTCGGAGCGGCCAGCGGCCGCCGCCGGGATGCCCAGGGGCAGGCTCGCCTCCGGGTGGTTCAGGTCGAACGCCGGCGACTCAGAGCGGATGCGCGGGATCGACGTGAAGTTGTGCCGCGGCGGCGGGCAGGAGGTCGCCCACTCGAGCGAGCGCCCGTAACCCCACGGGTCGTTGACGGTCACCAGCGGTGCCCGACGAGCGGTGATGTACACGTTGAGGAGGAACGGGATCATCGACGCCGCGAGCAGGATTGAGCCGAAGGTCGACAGCTGGTTCATCCAGGTGAAGCCGTCCTCGACCAGGTAGGTCGCGTAGCGGCGCGGCATGCCGACCACTCCGAGCCAGTGCTGCACGAGGAAGGTGGCGTGGAATCCGATGAACAGGGTCCAGAAGTGGATCATGCCCAGTCGCTCGTTGAGCATCTTGCCGGTCCACTTGGGCCACCAGAAGTAGAACCCGGCGAACATCGCGAACACGACCGTGCCGAACACCACGTAGTGGAAGTGCGCGACGACGAAGTACGAGTCGGAGACCGCGAAGTCGAGCGGCGGCGACGCCAGGATGACGCCCGTGAGACCGCCGAACACGAAGGTGATCAGGAAGCCGATGGTGAACACCATCGGGGTCTCGAACGTGACCGAGCCGCGCCACATCGTGCCGATCCAGTTGAAGATCTTCACACCGGTCGGAACGGCGATAAGCATCGTCATGAGCGCGAAGAACGGCAGCAGGACGGAGCCGGTGACGTACATGTGGTGCGCCCACACCGTCATCGAGAGCGCCGCGATCGCGATCGTCGCGTACACCAGGGTCTTGTAGCCGAAGATCGGCTTGCGGCTGAACACCGGGATGATCTCGGAGACGATGCCGAAGAACGGCAGAGCGAGGATGTACACCTCGGGGTGCCCGAAGAACCAGAACAGGTGCTGCCAGAGAATCGCGCCGCCTGTGGCGGCGTCGAAGACGTGCGAGCCGAACATGCGGTCGGAGCCCAGAGCGAAGAGGGCCGCGGCCAGCACCGGGAAGGCCATCAGCACGAGCAGCGAGGTCACCAGGGTGTTCCAGGTGAAGATCGGCATGCGCCACATCGTCATGCCGGGAGCGCGCATGGTGATGATCGTGGTGATGAAGTTTACGGCGCCGAGGATCGTGCCGAACCCGCTGAGGGTGAGCCCGAACACCCACATATTGCCGCCATAGCCGGGCGTGAACGTCTGACTGGACAGTGGCGCGTAGGCGAACCAGCCGAACGACGCGGCGCCCTGCGGAGTGAGGAACCCGGCGACGGCGATGAGCGAGCCGAAGGAGTACAGCCAGTAGGCGAAGGCGTTCAGCCGCGGGAAGGCGACGTCGGGCGCGCCGATCTGCAGTGGCATGAGCACGTTGGCGAAGCCCGCGAAGAGGGGCGTCGCGAACATCAGCAGCATGATCGTGCCGTGCATGGTGAACAGCTGGTTGTACTGCTCCTTGGTGGCGACGATCTCGAGGCCCGGGGCGAACAGCTGGGCGCGGATGACGAGAGCCATCACGCCGCCGATCAGGAAGTAGATGAACGACGTGATCAGGTACATGTACCCGATGGTCTTGTGGTCGGTGGTGGTCAGCCAGCCGACGAAGACGTTGCCCTTGCGGCGGACCGTCGGTGAGACGGGCTGCGGCGCGGAGCCGGAGACGTTCGGACGAGGTGCGGTCGTGGTCATGGGCCGCTTACTCCTCTACGCTCGCGCCGGTGGTGCCCGGCAGGTTCGTGTTCGTGTTGAACTCGGGGCCGAGGCGCCCGACGTTGCCCTGTGCCCGCAGCGACTCGATGTACGCGTCGTACTCCGCCTGCGAGACCACCTCGACGTTGAAGAGCATGAGCGAGTGGTACTCGCCGCACAGCTCGGCGCACTTGCCGGCGTAGGTGCCCTCCTTCTCGGGGATGAAGTACCAGTAGTTGGTCTTCGCGGGGATCATGTCCTTCTTGTAGAGGAAGTCGACGATCCAGAACGAGTGGATGACATCGCGCGACTCGATGAGGATCTCCACCTTCTGGCCGACCGGGAGGTACAGGGTCGGCAGGGTGGACGCATCGATCGTGTTGTTCGGGCCGGTCTCCTGTGCCTGGATGCCCGAGTAGTACACGCCGTCGGTGACGTAGTTGAAGTCCCACGCCCAGCGCTTGCCGTAGACCTCGATGGTCACGTCGGGGTCTGCCAGGGGCTGCTCGATGATCTCCTGATCGCGCGCCGTGAAAGCGAAGAAGCCCAGCACGAGGATGAGCGGGACGACCGTGTAGAAGACCTCGATCGGCATGTTGTACCGCAGCTGAGCCGGCAGCCCGGTCTGGCCCTTGCGGCGGCGGTAGACGATCGCCGCCCAGATGATGAGGCCCCACGTGATGACGCCCACGACGAGGAGGACGATCCAGGAGGTGACCCAGAGCCCGATGACCCGGTCGACCTGGTTGGTGGTGCCCGGTTCGGTCGGCAACCAGCCGAGCTGCATCTGCGTCGTGCAGCCCGCCAGGGCGACTGTCGTGAACAGGGCGAGCGGGATCGCCGTCAATCGAAGGCGTCGGTTGGAGCGCACCGGAGACCTCTCGTGGGGGTGAGCGGGGAACGGTGCCAGTCTACGTCACCCCCGGCCGAGCGCCCGCCGCACGACGCTCCGAAACCTCTGCCAAAACACCGATGAGCGGGCCGCCGCAGGGCGGTCCCGCTCATCGGAGAGCTCGGTGACGAGACGATCAGTGGAAGCTGTCGCCGCAGGCGCAGCTTCCCTGGGCGTTCGGGTTGTCGATCGTGAAGCCCTGCTTCTGGATGCTGTCCTCGAAGTCGATCGAGGCACCATCGAGGTAGGGCACGCTCATCTTGTCGACGACGACCTCGACCCCGTCGAAGTCGCGCAGAGCGTCGCCGTCGAGGACGCGCTCGTCGAAGTAGAGCTGGTAGATGAGCCCCGAGCAGCCGCCAGGCTGCACGGCGAGGCGCAGGCGGAGGTCGTCGCGCCCCTCCTGCTCGAGCAGCGACTTGACCTTCGCGGCGGCCGCGTCGGTGAGCACGACGCCGTGAGCCGACTCGGTGGACGGGGTGGTGAGGGCGGTGTCGGACATGGAGTCTCCTTGCGGTCGAGGTGCGCTTGCCAGTGTACGCCGGGCGACTGGATGCTCGGTGGAGGTTCGATCGGGCATCCGGAGCAGGGACGACCGCTGCGGCCACTACGCGCGCAGATCGCGGGCCGACAGCCGAGCGAGCAGGAGCGCCTCGGTGAGGATCGCGCGGTGCAGCACGCCGATATGCAGTGACTCGTCTGGGCTGTGGGCCCGGGTGTGGGGGTCCTCGACGCCCGTGACGAGGACCTGCGCCTGCGGGAACACCTCCGCGAGCTGGGCGATGAACGGGATCGACCCGCCGACGCCGGCCTGGATGGGCTTCTCGCCCCAGGCGTCCTCCATGGCGGCGAGCGCCTCGTCGACCGCCCAGCCCGAGGCATCGACGAGGAAGGGCTCGCCCAGATCGATGGCCTCGAAGCTCAGGTGGGCCCCGAACGGCGTGTGCGCGCGGAGGTGCCGCTCGACGGCCGCGAACGCCTCGGCCGCGGGCTGTCCGGGTGCGACGCGCACGCTGAGCTTGACGCGCACCGAGGGCAGGAGCGTGTTGGAGGCGTTCTGCACGCTCGGCGCGTCGATGCCCGTCACCGTGATGGAGGGCTGCGCCCACACGCGATGCAGCAGCGCGCCGCGACCGATCGGGGTGACGCCTTCAAGCAGGCCCGCCTCGTCGCGGAGGCGCTGCTCCGGGATGCTCGGCACCTCCTGCTCATGGCTGGTCAGCCCCTCCACCGCGACCGAGCCGTCGGCGTCGTGCAGGGTGGCGAGCAGTCGGGTCGCCGCCAGCATCGCGTCGGGGGCGACCCCGCCGAGCATGCCGGAGTGCGAGGCGTGCGCCAGGGTCGAGATGGTCAGCGTGAAGGTCGCGTTGCCGCGGAGGCCGACGGTGAGCGAGGGCGTCGTGACGCTCCAGTTGTCGGAGTCGGCCACCACGATGACATCGGCCTCGAGGAGATCGCGGTGACGCTCGAGCAGGGCTCCGAACGAGCGAGACCCGAACTCCTCCTCCCCCTCGATGAAGACGGCGATGCCGAGGTCGGTCTCGCCGTACGTCTCGGCGAGGGCCCGAAGCGCGGCCGCATGCGCGATGATCCCCGCCTTGTCGTCGGCGACACCGCGCGCGAACAGCCGGTCGCCGCGCAGGGTCGGCTCGAACGGCGGAGAGCTCCAGGCGCTCTCCTCCCCGGGCGGCTGCACATCGTGGTGCGCGTAGAGCAGCACGGTCGGTCGGCCGTTGCGGGCGGCGCGGCGTGCGAGCACGGCCGGTTGGCCGAGAGCGCCGTCCGGCGCGGCGGCCCGATCGACGAGAACGGTCTCGAATACCCCGACCTCGGTGAGGAGCGCGGCGGTGCGCTCGGCCGATGCCTGCACATGCTCGGGGTCGAATCCGTCCCAGGAGACGGAGGGGATGCGCACGAGTTCGCTGAGCTCGGCGATCGCGCGCGGAAGGCCGCTCTGCACGCTCTCCCGCAGGGCCGCTTCCCTCTCGTGATTCGTCGGACGGGAGGCGGGGCGGTCGTCGAGCGTCATGCCGGTAATCTTAAGCTTCCGCCTGACATGGGAAGGATGTGCCGCCGTGGCCGCCCGCGACAACGCCAACACCGCCTCCGCCGGGTCGAGCGCCGCCGAGCAGGCGACCGCCGACGCCATCGCCGCCGCCGAGGCGATCGGCAAGGGCCGCCCGACGCCGACGCGCAAGGAACGAGAGGCCGCCCGCAAGCGCCCGCTGGTTCCCAACGACCGCAAGCAGGCGGCGAAGGAGCACCGCGAGAAGATGAACGCCGCGCGCGAGCGCGCGCGCATCGGCATGGCCAACGGCGAGGAGAAGTACCTGCCGCAGCGCGACCGGGGGCCGCAGAAGCGCTGGGTTCGCGACTACGTGGATGCCCGCATCTCGATCGGCGAGTTCCTGATCCCGGTCATGTTCGTCGTCATCATCCTCACCTTCATCCCGTCGATCGAGGCGCAAACGATCTCGATCCTGGCGCTCTGGGCCTTCTTCCTCGTGGCGGTGCTCGACTCGACCCTGCTGGGCTTCATCGTGCACCGCAAGCTCGTGAAGAAGCACGGCGTCGACAAGGTCGAGAAGGTGCGCTGGTACGCGGCCATGCGGTCGCTGCAGCTGCGGGCGCTCCGGTTGCCGAAGCCGCAGGTGAAGCGCGGGCAGTTCCCCGACTGATCAGCGGGCGGGCGATGTCGCCCGAGCCCGATGCAGGGCCGACAGGCCCCGCGTGACCTGACGAGCCCAGCCGGGTCCCCGGTACAGGAACGCGGTGTAGCCCTGCACCAGTGTCGCTCCGGCCTCCAGCCGAGCGGCTGCGTCGGCGGCCGTGTCGATACCGCCGACCGCGATCACGCACAGCGGGGGTGGGAGGGCGCGGCGGACGCGGCGCAGCACCGCGAGCGCGCGTTCGGCGAGCGGAGCGCCGCTGAGCCCGCCGGCACCGGCAGCCTCGACCTCCGCGCGCGGGGTTCGCAGCCCGTCGCGGCCGATGGTGGTGTTCGTCGCGATGACGCCCGCCAGACCGAGCTCGACGACCAGCGCGCAGACGGCATCGATCGCGCCATCGTCGAGGTCGGGTGCGATTTTCACCAGCACGGGCGTCGCGCCGGCCTCTTCGAGCACAGCGGTGAGCAGCGGTCGCAGAAGCGCCTCGTCCTGCAGCCCTCGCAGGCCGGGGGTGTTCGGCGAGCTCACGTTGACGGCCAGGTAGTCGGCGACCGGAGCGAGCAGCCGGGCCGAGACGCGGTAGTCATCGACGGCATCCTCGACCGCGACCACGCGGCTCTTGCCGATGTTCGCCCCGATGATCGGGCGTTCGCGGTGTCGACGCTGCCGGGCAACGCGCTCGGCCGCCGCGGCCGCGCCCTCGTTGTTGAAGCCCATGCGGTTGATCACCGCGCGATCCTCGACCAGGCGGAAGAGCCGCGGACGCGGGTTGCCCTCCTGCGGGAGTGCCGTGACGGTGCCGATCTCGATGTGGCCGAACCCGAGCGCCCAGAGGCCCCGGATGCTGCGCGCATCCTTGTCGAACCCGGCAGCCATGCCGAACGGTGACTCGAAGCGCATCCCGAGCGCCTCCACCGCGAGGGCCGGGTCGGGGCGGGTGAATCGTCGCACGAGCCCGGTCAGCCTGAGGGCCGGGATGGCCCGGATCACGGCGACGGCGAGGTGGTGCGCACGCTCCGGGTCGAGCCGGCGCAGCACGGTGCGGAACAGGACGTCGTACACCGTGGCGCTCATCGCGAGGCGGTGGGGCCGTCCGCGGGCGACTCCACGCGGGCCGCGTCGTCCTTCCCGCCCTCCTCTGCGTGCTCCCGGCGCAGCTGTGCGATCGCGAGCTCGAAGTCGTCGAGGTTCTCGAACGCCTGGTACACGCTCGCGAAACGCAGGTAGGCGACCTCATCGAGCTCCCGCAGCTCCGGAAGGATCGCCAGACCGATGTCGTTGGCGTCGAGCTGAGAGGCCCCGGTGGCCCGCAGGTTCTCCTCGACCTTCTGGGCGAGCTGGGCGAGATCGGCATCGGTCACGGGCCGCCCCTGACAGGCCTTGCGCACGCCGGAGACGATCTTCTCGCGCGAGAAGGGCTCGACGACTCCGCTGCGCTTGATCACCATGAGGCTCGCCGTCTCGGTCGTGCTGAAGCGCCGCCCGCACTCGGGGCACTGGCGGCGCCGCCGGATCGCGAGACCGTCGTCGCTCGTCCGCGAGTCGATGACGCGGCTGTCGGGATACCGGCAGAAGGGGCAGTGCATGGTGCGCCCAGCCTAGAGGAACCGGGCGCGCACGGCGTCGCCGTGCGCGGGCAGGTGCTCGGCGTCGCTGAGAGCACCCACGTGGGCGGCGACCGCGGCGAGAGCATCCCGGTCGTACTCGATGATCTGCTGCGGACGCAAGAACGTGTAGGCGCCGAGGCCTGCGGCGAAGCGCGCCTGCCCGCCGGTGGGCAGCACGTGGTTGGAGCCGGCCAGGTAGTCGCCGAGACTCACGGGCGTGTGGTCGCCGATGAAGATCGCGCCGGCGTTGCTGAGGTGCGGCAGGAGCGCCGCGGGGTCGGCCACCTGCACCTCGAGGTGCTCGGGCCCGTAGGCGTCGCTGAAGCGTGCCGCCTGCTCGAGGTCGTCGACCAGCACGATCGCCGATTGCGGGCCGGCCAGGGCCGTCGCGACGCGCTCGCCGTGGCGTGTGGCAGCGACAGCGGCGGGCAGCGCAGCAGCGACCGCGTCGGCGAGGTCGGGCGAGTCGGTCACGAGCACGCTCCCGGCGAGCTCGTCGTGCTCGGCCTGGCTGATCAGATCGGCGACGACGTACTCGGCACGTGCGGTGCCGTCGGCGATCACGAGGATCTCCGTCGGCCCGGCCTCGCTGTCGATGCCGACCACGCCCTTCACCGCTCGCTTCGCCGTCGCGACGAACAGGTTTCCGGGGCCCGTGATCACCTGAACAGGCTCGAGGCCCAGGTCGGCGACGCCGTAGGCGAGGGCGCCGATCGCACCGGCACCGCCCATCGCGTAGACCTCGTCGACGCCGAGGAGGCTCGCGGCGCCGAGGATCACGGGGTGCACCGAGCCGCCGTGGGCAGCCTGCGGCGGTGACACCAGCGCGATCGAGCGCACACCGGCCACCTGAGCGGCCACGACGTTCATGACGACGCTCGAGGGGTAGACCGCCTTGCCGCCCGGCACGTAGAGGCCCACCCGATCGACCGGCTGCCACCGCTGTCGGATGCGGGCTCCGGGAGCGACCTCCGTCACGCGCTCCTCCGGCACCTGCGCGGCGGTCGTGCGGCGGACCCGATCGATCGCTTCGTCGAGCGCGGCGCGCACACCGGCATCGAGCGCCTCCGCCGCGGCGCGCAGGCGACCGCCGGAGATGCGCAGGCTGGGCGGTCGCACATGGTCGAACCGCTCCGCCTGCTCGAGGAGGGCGGAGCTGCCCCGCTGGCGCACCTCGGCGATGAGCGCGTCGACGGCGTCGACGGCCGACCCGACGTCGCTCGTGGCACGCGGCACGACCGCGAGCAGCTCGGCAGTGGAGAGCGCGCGACCGCGCAGATCGAGGGTTCGCATCATGACGCGTTCAGCCTATCCGCGGCCAGCCTCGGGAATACCCGAGCGTCGATGCGGTTGCATTGACCGTGATGACCACCGCACCCGACGCCATCGGATTCGACGCCTTCGCCCAGGCCTTCCGCCGCCATGCGGCGGGCGTGGCCGTGATCACGGCGCTCGCCCCGGACGGCCGACCCGTCGGATTCACCGCGACGTCGCTGGCGTCGCTGGCCGCGACGCCGCCGCTCGCCACCTTCAACATGGCGCGCTCGGCGAGCTCGTGGCCGGCGATCGAGCAGACCGACCACGTCGCGATCCACATGCTCGGCCTGGATGACCTCGCCGTGGCGAAGATCATGGCCGGCGACAACGCGAAACGCTTCGACGGCGACCACTGGGAGCCCGGTCCGCACGGGCTGCCCCTTCTGAAGGGCGTCACCGCGTGGATGGTCGGCACGATCGTCGCGCGCACTCCCGTCGCCGAGAACGCGATGATCGCCGTGCAGATCGAGGAGGGCGCCCTCGGCGACCCCGATGAGCCGCTCGTCTACCACGAGCGCGCCTTCCGCGCCCTCGGAGCGGAGCTGTAGGTACTGCCCGAGCGCTCGGCGAGCACCGATCGCACGGCGTTCGGACCAGCCGCATCGTGCGCCGCTACGCGAGCGCGCGCGGCCCGAGCAGACTCTTCACCTCGCCGAAGAACCCCGCCGAGGGGTCGACGCGGTGCGGCAGCTCGAAGATGCGCGCGGTGTCGTCGCGCACCAGCCGCAGCCGCACCTCGGTCGAACCGCGGTGCCGCGCGAGCACCGCATCCAGCTCGCTGACGACCTCCACCGTGGCCCGCTGTTCCCGCACGGTGAGCGTCAACGGCCCGGTCTCGGTGGTCACCCCGAGATCGGGCTGCTGCAGCGTGATGGCCTGGATGCTGATGCCATCGTCGCGATGGCTCACCCGGCCCCGCACCACGACGATGCTGTCCGCGACGAGCTTCGACCCGAACTCGAGGTAGGTCTTGCCCAGGAACATGATCGAGACCTCTCCCCCGAAGTCCTCGAGCGTGATCGAGCCGTAGGGATTGCCCGACTGACGGGCCACGCGGTGCTGCACGCCGGTGATGAGGCCCGCGACGGTCACCTGCTCGCCGTCGGCGGGCGGATTGTCGTTGAGCTCGGCGATGCTCGAGCCGGCGTGCGCGGCGAGTGCGCGCTCGAGGCCAGCGAGCGGGTGGTCGGAGACGTAGAGCCCGAGCATCTCGCGCTCGAAGGCGAGCTTGTCCTTCTTCGTCCACTCGGGCCGGTCGGGCACGTGCTCGGTGCTCTGCTCGGGCTCATCGAAGAGGCTGTCGAAGTCGAAGCCGATGTCGCCGACCTCCTCGGCGCGCTTCTCCTTCACCGCCGCCTCGACCGCGCTCTCGTGGATCTCCATGAGGGCGCGCCGTGTCGACCCCAACGAGTCGAACGCCCCCGCCTTGATGAGCGATTCGATGGTGCGCTTGTTCGCGACGGGCGCCGGCACCTTCTTGAGGAAGTCGTGGAAGCCGGTGAAGCGCCCCTTCTCCTCCCGCGCCGCACGGATGTGCTCGACGACCGAGAACCCGACGTTGCGCACCGCCCCGAGCCCGAACCGGATGTCGTCGCCGACCGCCGCGAAGAAGCCGATCGACTCGTTCACGTCGGGCGGCAGCACGGTGATGCCCATGCGGCGGCACTCGTTGAGGTAGACCGCCATCTTGTCCTTCGAGTCGCCGACGCTCGTGAGCAGCGCGGCCATGTACTCGGCCGGGTAGTGCGCCTTGAGGTACGCCGTCCAGTAGGAGACCACGCCGTAGGCCGCGGAGTGGGCCTTGTTGAAGGCGTAGTCGGAGAACGGGACGAGGATCTCCCAGAGGGTGTTCACGGCCTCGACCGAGTAGCCGTTCGCGACCATGCCCGCGGTGAAGTTCTCGAGCTGCTTGTCCAGCTCCTCCTTCTTCTTCTTGCCCATGGCGCGGCGCAGCAGGTCGGCCTGGGCGAGCGTGTAGCCGGCGAGCTTCTGGGCGATCTCCATCACCTGCTCCTGGTACACGATGAGGCCGTAGGTGCCGCCGAGCACCTCCTTGAGCGGCTCGGCCAGCTCGGGGTGGATGGGCGTGATCTCCTGGCGGCCGTTCTTGCGCAAGGCGTAGTTGGTGTGCGAGTCGGCGCCCATGGGCCCCGGCCGGTACAGCGCGAGCACGGCCGAGATGTCCTCGAAGTTGTCGGGCTTCATCATGCGCAGCAGGGAGCGCATCGGCCCGCCGTCGAGCTGGAAGACCCCGAGGGTGTCGCCGCGCGCCATGAGCTCGTAGGCGGCCGGGTCGTCGAGCCTCAGGTCTTCGAGCACGAGCCGGACACCGCGGTTGGACTCGATGTTGTCGAGCGCGTCGTCGATGATCGTGAGGTTGCGCAGGCCGAGGAAGTCCATCTTGACCAGGCCGAGAGCCTCGGAGGCCGGGTAGTCGAACTGCGTGACGATCTGGCCGTCCTGCTCGCGCTTCATGATCGGGATGATGTCGATGAGCGGCTCGCTCGACATGATCACCCCGGCGGCGTGCACACCCCACTGGCGCTTGAGGTTCTCGAGCCCGAGGGCCGTGTCGAACACGCGGCGGGCATCCGCGTCGACATCGATGAGAGCGCGGAAATCGCCGGCCTCCTTGTAGCGCTCGTGCTGCTTGTCGAGGATGCCCGAGAGCGGCATGTCCTTGCCCATCACGGCAGGCGGCATGGCTTTGGTGAGCTTCTCACCCATGCCGAACGGGAAGCCGAGCACGCGCGAGCTGTCCTTGAGGGCCTGCTTGGCCTTGATGGTGCCGTAGGTCACGATCTGGGCGACGCGCTCGTCGCCGTACTTCTCCGTGACGTAGCGGATCACCTCGCCGCGGCGGCGGTCGTCGAAGTCGACGTCGAAGTCGGGCATCGAGACGCGGTCGGGGTTGAGGAAGCGCTCGAAGATGAGTCCGTGCTCGAGAGGGTCGAGGTCGGTGATGCGCATCGCGTAGGCGGCCATCGAGCCCGCGCCGGAGCCGCGGCCGGGGCCGACCCGGATTCCGTTGTTCTTCGACCAGTTGATGAAGTCGGCAACGACGAGGAAGTAGCCCGAGAAGCCCATCTGAGTGATCACGCCGATCTCGTAGGCGGCGCGCTCGCGCACCGCATCCGGAACCCCGCCGGGATAACGCACGGCGAGGCCGCGCTCGACCTCCTTGATGAACCAGCTGTCCTCCGTCTCGCCCTCCGGCACGGGATACCGCGGCATGTAGTTGGCCGATGTGTTGAAGGCCACCTCGGCGCGCTCGGCGATCAGGAGCGTGTTGTCGCAGGCCTCGGGATAGTCGCGGAAGAGCTCGCGCATCTGCGCCGGCGTCTTGAGGTAGAACTCGTCGGAGTCGAACTTGAAGCGGTTGGGGTCGTCGAGCGTCGACCCCGACTGCACGCACAGCAGCGCGGCGTGCGAGCCGGCGTCGGCGGCGTGCGTGTAGTGCAGGTCGTTGGTGGCCACTAGCGGCAGCCCGAGGTCTCTCGCCAGGCGGATCAGGTCGGTCATGGTGCGTCGCTCGATCGGCAGACCGTGATCCATGATCTCGACGAAGTAGTTCTCGGCACCGAAGATGTCGCGGAACTCGGCGGCGGCCTCCCGCGCCTTCTCGTAGTCGCCGAGCCGGAGGCGCGTCTGCACCTCGCCGCTGACGCACCCGGTGGTTGCGATGATGCCGCTGGCGTAGCGCGAGAGCAGCTCGCGGTCCATGCGCGGCTTGAAGTAGTAGCCCTCGATGGAGGCGAGCGACGAGAGACGGAAGAGGTTGTGCATGCCCGCGGTGCTCGCGGCAAGCATGGTGAGGTGCGTGTACGCGCCCGAGCCGGAGACGTCGTCCTCGCCGCCGACGCCCCACTTCACACGGGTCTTGTCGGTGCGATGCGTGCCCGGTGTCAGGTAGGCCTCGATGCCGATGATCGGCTTGATGCCGGCCTCGGTCGCGGTCTTCCAGAAGTCGAAGGCCCCGAACATGCTGCCGTGGTCGGTCACGGCGATCGCGGGCATCCCCTGCTTGATAGCCTCGCTGATCAGGGGTTTCACCCGAGCAGCGCCGTCCAGCATCGAGTACTCGCTGTGCACGTGGAGGTGGACGAACGAGTCGGCTCGAGTGGTCACGGCGCCTCCGGTATCAGGGTCTGAAGAACCCAGTCTAGGTCGACCGCAGCACGTCGAGGGCGTGCTGGAGGTCGGCCGGATACACCGACTCGAACGTGCTCCACTCCCCTGTCGACGGATGACGGAGCCCCAGCCGCATCGCGTGCAGCCACTGGCGCTCGAGCCCGAGCCGTTCGCTCAGGCGCGGGTCGGCACCGTACATCGCATCCCCGACGCACGGATGGCGCTGGGCCGACATGTGCACCCGGATCTGATGGGTTCGCCCCGTCTCGAGACGCACCTCGAGCAGAGACGCGGCCGGGAACGCCTCGAGGGTGTCGTAGTGGGTGACGGAGGGTTTGCCGCCCGCGACGACGGCGAACTTCCATGCACTACCCGGGTGGCGGCCGATCGGGGCGTCGATCGTGCCCGAGAGCGGGTCGGGGTGACCCTGCACGACTGCGTGGTAGATCTTCTCGACCTCGCGGTCGTGAAACTGCCGCTTCAGCTCGCGGTAGGCGCCCTCCGACTTCGCCACGACCATGAGCCCGCTCGTGCCCGCATCCAGGCGGTGAACGATCCCGGCTCGTTCGGGCGGACCGGACGTCGCGATGCGGAAGCCGGCGGCAGCGAGCGCCCCGATGACGGTCGCACCCTCCCACCCGACCGAGGGATGCGCCGCCACGCCGACCGGCTTGTCGACGACGACGAGGTCCGCATCGTCGTGGACGATGCGGAGATCCGCCACGGGGATGGGGTCCACGGTGACCGGTCGACGCGGCTCCCACCGGACCTCGAGCCAGGCATCTGAAGCGACCCGATCTGACTTCCCCGCTGTCCGGCCGTCGATCGAGACCCCGCCCGCGTCAGCGATCTCCGCCGCTTGCGAGCGGGAGAAACCCAGGAGCGCCGCGAGGGCGACATCGACCCGCTCGCCGGCCCGGCCGGGAGGAACAGCGAAGGAGCGCGACTCGGTCACCGTCGCGCTCCTCGGCTGGCCGGCCGGAGCCGGATCGTGATCAGGAGCCGTAGCCCGGGAACTGCCCGGGAGGCGGGGTCTGCTGCGCCGGGTAGGCCTGAGGCGGTGCGGACGGAGCAGGGTACGAAGGTGCCGAGCCCGGGAAGCTCGGCGCGGACCCCGCGTACGGCTGGGCTGCGGCCGGTTCGGGAGCCGGCTGGCTGGGCGCGGAACCGACCGGGGCGGAGCCGTAAGACCCGGTCGCCGCGGAGACCGAGGCGGGCTGGGCGGAGCCCTCGAGCTCGGCCAGCTGACCCTGGATGTAGGTGCGCAGCTGCTGGCGGTACTCCCGCTCGAAGGTGCGCAGCTCGTCCACACGCTGCTGCAGGGCGATCCGCTCCTGCTCGAGCGCCTGGAGCTGGCCCTGCTGCGCCGTCGTCGCCTCAGCGACGATGCGGGCGGCCTCGGCCTGGCCCTCGGCGATCAGCGCCTCCTTCTTGGCCTGACCCTCGCGCACGTGCTCCTCGTGCAGTCGGCGAGCGAGCTGCAGGAGGTTGTTGGTGTCGGCGGAGGGCTCGGCGGCGCTGGGCGCCACGGGGGCCACGACGGGCTCGGGAGCGGGCGCCGGCATCACAGGAGCGGCGGGCGGAGCCGCGAACGCCGGCGCGGCCTCCACGACCGGCGCCGAAGCCGCGCCGCGCTGGAGCTCCGCGATGCGGGCCTCCGAGGCGACGAGGCGCTGCCGGAGCTCGTCGTTCTCCTGGTTGAGGCGCCGCAGCTCGACGACGATCTCGTCGAGGAAGTCGTCAACCTCGTCCTGGTCGTAGCCCTCACGGAACTTGGTCGACTGGAAGCGCTTGTTGACGACATCTTCGGGCGTGAGAGCCATGCGCGTCACCTCGAGACTTTCTGGAGCGGTTGGATAACGATGGAGTAACGCTAGCAACAAGGAGTCACACGCGTCACATCTGTCCCTGCCAGCGTACAGGCTGGCCGCAGGCGGCAACCAGGCGCCGGTGCGCCGAGTCGGTCGGTCAGCGGCCGCTCGTGAGCGACATCAGGATGAGCAGGACGATCAGGACGATCGTCCAGGCCAGGTCGAGCCGCACCGCTCCGAGCTGCAGCGGGGGGATCACCCGTCGCACGGCCTTGATCGGTGGGTCGGTGATCGTGTAGCTGGTCTCCGCGAGGAGCACGACCAGCCCCCGCGGTCGGAAGGCGGGGTTGAGCACCTGCACCCAGTCGAAGACGAATCGCACCCACATCGCGATGAACACGATCAGCAGGGCGATGTAGATGATCGAGAGGATCACGGAGAACACGAGCGGCACGGGACTAGTCTCTCAGGTCGCGCTGGCAGGGCGCCGCGAACGGCGACCGCTGCGCAACGTCAGTCGTGCGCGAGGAATCCCGCGTCGACGTCGGGCTCGAGCTGGGCCGCGTCGCCGGTGGTGGCGACGTGAGCGGGAGAGATGAGGAAGACCTTGCTGGTCACGCGCTCGATCTTGCCGTGGAGGCCCTGCGAGAGGCCCGACGCGAAGTCGACCAGTCGACGCGCCTCGCTCTCGCTCATCTGCGAGAGGTTCATGATGACCGGCACGCCCTCGCGGAAGGCTTCGGCGATCTGCGGAGCCTCGCGGTACGCCCGCGGGTGGACGGTGAGGATCTCGTTCATCTCCGCCGCGGGTGCGGGGCGGGGGGTCGCGCGGCGCAGAGGGGTGACCGCGGCACGCTGCGGAGCCGCGGCGGCCGGGGAGGCCGTCGCGGCCGCGTGCTGAGGCTGCTCGTACTCGACCTCCTCGTCGGCGAGGCCGAGGTACACCATGGTCTTGCGGAGCGGATTGCTCATGTCATCGTCCTTACCGTCGGGGCGTGCCCAGATTAAGGCCGCGGCGGCCGTTCGCCCGTGATTGCCGTTCCGATGCGCAGGTGTGTCGCGCCCTCCGCGATCGCCTGAGCGAAGTCGCCCGACATGCCCGCGGAGAGCTGCGTCGCCTCCGGCGCGACGGTTCGCACCTGGTCTCCGTAGCCCCGCAGCCGGGCGAACGCCGCGCGCGGCTCCTCCCCCAGCGGCGCGACCGACATCACCCCGCGCAGCCGCAATGTCGGATGCTCGAGCACGGTCTCGGCGAGCGGCAGCAGCAGCTCGGGAGACACCCCGCCGCGCCCCGGGTCGTCAGTGAGATTGACCTCCAGGAACACGTCGAGCGGCGTGCCGGTGCGCGCGAGCGCGGTGACGAGCGACGGGCGATCGACCGAGTGGATGACCCGCGCGTACTGAGCCACGGCGCGCGCCTTGTTCGACTGCAGCTGCCCAACGAAGTGCCAGGTCAGAGGGAGGTCGGCGAGCTGGGCCGCTTTCGGAGCGGCGTCCTGATGACGGTTCTCGCCCACATCGCGCACTCCGAGCTCCGCGAGGTCGCGGATGAGCGACGCGGGGTGGAACTTCGTGACGACGATGAGGGTGACCTCGGCGCGATCGCGGCCCGCGTCGCGGCAGGCCTCCGCCACCGAGGCCTCGACTCGAGCGAGGCGATCGGCGAGCGCAGCATCCGCAGCCACGGGGCCCGCCCGCTCAGCGCAGGAAATCGGGGATGTCGAGGTCGTCGTCCTCGCCATCGTCGAGGGCTCCAATGGGCGCGGTGGCCGCGAGGCCCTCGTCGTCCGCCCAGGGCCGCTCGGCGAGCACACGGTCGGCATCGGTCGCGGGCAGGGTGACCCCCATGGCGGCCGCGGCCTCCGCCGGCTGGAAGCTCGATCGCCGGTCGCGATGGACGACGGTCGGCTCGCCGCCGTCGAAGCCGGCGGCGATCACGGTGACGCGCACCTCGTCTCCGAGCGTGTCGTCGATGACGGCGCCGAAGATGATGTTGGCCTCGGGGTGCACAGCCTCCTGCACGAGCCGAGCGGCGTCGTTGATCTCGAAGATGCCGAGGTTCGACCCGCCCTGGATCGACAGCAGCACGCCGTGCGCGCCGTCGATGCTCGCCTCCAGGAGCGGGCTCGCGACGGCGAGCTCAGCCGCCTTGATGGCCCGATCGGCGCCGCGAGCCGACCCGATTCCCATGAGAGCGGATCCGGCGCCCTGCATGACGCTCTTGACGTCGGCGAAGTCGAGGTTGATGAGACCCGGCGTCGTGATGAGGTCGGTGATGCCCTGGACACCGGCGAGCAGCACCTGATCGGCCGTGGAGAACGCCTCGAGCATCGAGATTCCGCGGTCGCTGATCTCGAGCAGTCGATCGTTCGGAACGACGATGAGCGTGTCGACCTCGTTCTTCAGGGCGGCGACGCCTGCATCGGCCTGCGCCTGCCGGCGCTTGCCCTCGAAGGCGAAGGGCTTCGTCACCACACCGATGGTGAGCGCCCCGATCGACTTGGCGATGCGCGCGACGACCGGCGCACCGCCCGTACCGGTGCCGCCCCCCTCGCCCGCGGTCACGAACACCATGTCGGCCCCGGCGAGAGCCTCCTCGATCTCCTCGGCGTGGTCCTCGGCCGCTCGCCGCCCGACCTCGGGGTCGGCGCCCGCGCCGAGGCCCCGGGTGAGCTCGCGACCGACGTCGAGCTTGACATCGGCGTCGCTCATGAGCAGCGCCTGCGCATCGGTGTTGATCGCGATGAACTCGACGCCGCGCAGGCCCAGCTCGATCATCCGGTTGACAGCGTTGACGCCGCCGCCGCCGATGCCGACGACCTTGATCACGGCGACATAGTTGTGGTTCGAGGTCACGTCGAGGCCTTCCGCTGAACCTTAACCTTCATGTTGAAGGATAAAGTTATGCTCAGTATGTAGTGCTGGAGATGACGGTAGGGGGCCGTCGCCGTGCGCTCCGCGAGGCTGCGGGCGTGTCGCGAAACAGAGCCGCCCTACCGCGGCGGGACGATCACAGCCCGCGAACGACGAGGGTCTCGGGGGCCGAGACGTCGTACTCCCAGGCCCGCGACTGGCTGGTGGCGGCGATCGCGGCCGCGAGCACGCGCGCCTTCAGCGCGGAATTCTCGGCGCTGCCCCAGACCACCCGGTGCCCGGCGCCGGTCATCGAGAACGTCACGTCGTCGCGCGTGGAGGCGGAGATGACATCGACCTGCGATCTCAGCTCGCGCGGCAGGGCGACCAGCACCGCGGCGACGCTCTCGAACGCGAGCGAGTCGACGGCGGCGCTCGAGGCGGCGATCACGGGGATGCCCGCGGGCCGTTCCGCCGCACGCTCGACGACCACCCCCGCGGCGTCGACGAGCTCGACGCGCCCGCCGCGCTCGATCACCGCGATCGGGACACGCTCGACCACCCGCACCACGAGCGTGTGCGGGGGCACGACCTCGGTCGTGTACGAGCGGATGAGGGGGAAGGCCGACAGGTCATCACGGATGCCGGACTCGTCGAGGAGGGCCAGCGGGGTTCCGAGGTGGTCATCGAGAGCGACCGCGATCTCGTCGGCGGGAAGGCGCTCGGTGCCCACGACCGTGACCGTCTCGAGAGCCATGAGCGGCGACAGCGT
>VFQP010000565.1_pt1 | contig 67639 bp, 120 predicted proteins | sample 3512351 | NCBI WGS metagenome assembly VFQP01 (sample SAMN10412372, study PRJNA504923) | tailings metagenome | isolation source: Relicate 1 Philex TSF1 revegetated site | place: Philippines: Tuba, Benguet | collected 2017-08-29
GGGGGGGGGGGGGGGGGGGGGGGGGGGGGGTTTGGGGGGGGGGGGTATTGTGGGGTGGGACCATGCAACCCACACCCCATGTTCACTACACCATACACACACACACACCTCAACACACCCCACATTCACTACACCACTACACTATCAGGACGGGTTTTGCCCTGCATGATGTTCGAGGGGAGGTGTGGAGTGAGGTGACTGCTGCGAGTTTGCTGTTGGGGTATGAGAAGGAGGATGATGGGGTATGCCCAGTGGTGGTACACCCACACTTTGGTATGTATATGTGTGTGTGTGTTGGTGAGTGTGTGTGTTGATGTGCGTGTGTGTGTGTGTGTTGTATGTGTGCTGTATTGTATACGTATACGCACACCATACATCACCATACATCACCATACATCACCATACGTCACCATGCATCACCACTCATCACACACACACCCAGGCAAGAGTGTATACCCAGCAACCCTCTTTACAAACGCACCCCTCCACATCCTCCTCCCCCTCCTCTCCACCCCACCACCCCACCATCCCACACACCCTCAACACCCACCCACACCACCCCCTGTACTGCGACTACAAGGGGCCACATGCCGCCTGCCCCATGGGGGGCCCCCTCCCAATGGACCCCACATCACACGCCCCACATCACAAGCCCCACATCACAATGGGTGGGATCAACCACCACAGCATACTCAACCACGGTGGGTGGTGCGGGGTCTGGATGTACAGGTGGCCCCTGGGGGTGATAGTGTGCTCATCATGGGACCCTCTGGGTGTGGGAAATCCACACTGTGTCGTGCACTGGGGGGTTTGTATGTGCTGGAGGCTGTTGATGTGCAGCTGCCACCACCAGACAAGGTATGTGTGGGTGGGGAGGGATGGAGTGTAGGCAGGGGTGGTGTATAGGGCGGTTGTATGTGTATTGTATGTGGTGCGCATGTGAGTGGATGTATTGGGGAGTGCATGATACGGACGGGGCTTGTATGATAGAAGAAGCATGGTTGATGCAAGATGATACGCACTGCATCGAACCACACATCCACACACAACATACACACCCCCACAAACACACAGATGGTCATTGTACCACAGCAACCAATTCTTGCACCCATCCACACCCTCCGAGCGCAGCTGTCGTACCCCACCCCCCACCCCTTGCTCCACCCCCCACCCCCGACCACCCCCGCTCCCACCACACGCCCAACGGCCCACACCGTTGCCTGCATGCATGACGCACTGCATCGTGTAGGATTACATCATGTAGTAGAGCGCGCTGGGCATGATGTGGACGCACATGCACCCTGGCTGCAGCACCTATCCCCGGGTGAAATTCAACGTCTTGCCATAGCCCGTGTGCTCCTGCAGCACCCCCTCCTAGTGGTGCTGGACGAGGCAACTGCCGCCATGGCACAGGACATGGAGCGCAGCGTGCACAGCGTGCTGGTGTCGGCTGGGATCAGCGTGGTGTCGTTTGGGCAGCGGGAGTCGTTGATGGGGTTGCATAGGAGGGTGGTGGTGCTGGATGGGGATGGGGAAGGTGGGTGGCGGTGGTTGAAGGGGGGAGAGGAGGGGTAGGGTCGGTGCATTTTGTTGTTGGTTTTTTGTGTGTCAACACGAGTGTATACATTTGTGATACATGTGTGCTGATTTTTTAATTACATACCAACATGTCTATACCATGCACACACTCATCATACTCATTAAGTAAAACAGAAAACAAAATCCACACTCGTCCCTGACACTCGTCCCTACCAGTGAATGAAAACCCTACCAGTGAATGAAAATTCTTTGGTACAATTGATCAAGGACAACTTGGTACAATTAATCAAGGACAACTTGGTACAATTGTCCTTGACCAGGTACATTCATTCACATGTACATTATCCCCCATTTCACAATATCCCCCACATTCACATTTCTATATCTTCCACTATCACCAATCCTGTGTCCTCCCCCACTGGGTCCTCCCCCAGTGTCACATCCACCACAGCCTTGTTCAGCTTGACATCCTTGGGTGCAGCAAAACCTGCCTCAGGAGCAACAGTGAGATACCGCACTACTGGCTGACCCATACCCTTTTTTGTTCCTTTTTCTGTTTCTAGTGTTCTCTCTTCTGTTGACTGTGGTGGGTTTTCTGTTGACTTGGAGGTGTTTTCTGCTGTTGACTGTGGTGGTTTTGACCATGTCGTTGACCGTTGACCAATGCACCCCTCATCCTCCACCACAGCAAGCAGCAGGTGTTTTCTCGCAGCATGTGCCCCACGTATCGCCCCCGACAGCAGGGGGACACACAGGGGCTGGTGGGGGGAGATGACACGTACAACAAATTGGGCATGATAGACACTTGGGTCACCCGGGTATGCTAGGAAATCACCTCCAAATTTGGAGCCACCAGTTACCCATTGACTGTGTGTTTGGTGTGTGCGGGGTTTGTGGTGTGTGGTATATGGTGTGTGTGGTGTGTGATATATGGTGTTTGTGGTGTGTTTGTATATATACATGTATTTGTATTAACACGTGTATACCCAACACAGCATACTTGTTTTGTGTCAAGTCCCGAAACACGATATACTTGTGCCGCCACATCGCATCACCCTGCACCAACAACCCACCGCCACCCCCTTGTGAATGCACGCTCGCATCTCCCCACACACCCTCTCCTCCCACGCCCTCTTCCCCCACACCCTCTTGGCGTAGGAGTGCGTGCCACATTGACTCCATACGTAGGTCAACCTCTGTTGGGGGTGGTGCTGCTGTTGAAGATGGCCCTTGATCACCACTTGGAGCTCGATGCACAGCACTAGCACTGCCCTGTACATCATTGCCCCCATGCAGAGCATTGTCATGTACACCAGGTTGCGTATGGTGTATATCACAAGGAGTAGTACAATTATTGCTGGTATTCCCATTGTTTTTGTTATTCTCATTGTGTATATGGTTATTACTGTGCTGCTGTGTGCCATCAACACATACAGCAAGTGATGGATGCTGTACACCCTCCTGCTGTGAATGCTGTACAACATCCTCCTGCTGAGACACCCCACCACCTGCAAATGGTGGTCGATCAGGGAGGAGTATGGATTGCTCATGTACAATTGCATGCTTCCATGTGGGCCAGTTGCTTTCACTGGCCTCTTCATCATGCTGTTGAGAATGTGAGGAGTGGTGTTCAGAATGAAGTAGTATTGAGAATGAAGTGGTGTTGGTGTGTATTTCAGTTGGTATGTTGCTTGTGGGTGGTGACGGACAGTGGTGGTTGCATGGTGAGAATGAGGTGTGTGCACAAGGAAATGGTTGTCTCTACACATGTATACACACAATTTTTCTCCTTACACATGTGTACACAACCATACCTGATCGTCGTCATACCCATCATCCATGTACCCTGCATCATCGGCATCATGCTGTGCACGCTGCTGTTGGGCTGCTGCTGCTGCGACTGCCTGTGGGACGCCATATGCAGGGGCACATGTTGCACTGCCACTGTCGAGCACGTATTGGCTGGCAAACGAGCTGAGCTCGATTGGCAATGTCAATACTGCGTTTTGTTGCTTGAATACTGGGAAGAGGGAGCAAAGAGGTGCAATCGTGTATTGGCATCAGCCTGCTCCATCAGAAAGTACAAAAGCGTACCTGTGCCGCCACCAACACCCGTTCCAATGACGTGCACGTGTTGCCGCAATGCTTTTGCTTCTGTGACAGACAAAATGAGGGTGGGTATCCTACATTATGCTGCGAGCAACCACGGTCAATCACACCTGCCGCATCCCACACATATGTTTCGTCCCCTATTCGCTGCAGTTTGCAAGGTGGTTGGCTGCTCATACTTTTTGTTTGTGACGTTATGCAACAATAGTAATGTCCCCAAGTGTGAGCAAGGATATATTCTCTACATTGAACACATTAAGCATTTTACAGTCTGGGCAGCATGCTTTGTCTCCATTTTTCAAAGCGCCCCTCTACAATTGCCCTCCTCATTGCCTCCATAAACCTCAACCAATGATACGTGTTGTGCATCTCCAGCAGCACCCCAGCCAGCATCTCATGTGTCTCTAACAGGTGGTGCACGTATGCTCGTGTGTACCCCTGACATGCAAAGCATCCACATCCCTCCACCAATGGGCGTCTATCTTCGGCATATGCTCTTGACCACAAGTTGACCACTGACATGGGATTTGTACCTATGTGTGTTGTGTCACAATGTTGGTGGTCAATGTTGGTGGTCAATGTTGCACTTTCTTCATGTCCTACTATGTCAAGGCAAAGGGAGCCTCCACATATTGTGCACTACATATGTACACATATATACACTGCAACTTTGCACATACCCACACCCATCACACCCATCAACCGCATCACACCCATCAACCCCATCACACCCATCACATACCACTTTCATCATCCTTTTCAGGGGGCTCCACAGCAAATGATAGGGCCCACCCGGCATTGGTAGCCTGAACAGGGTACCCACCATCCACTAGATCTACACCTTGTGCCACAGAAGTGATAACCTCTACTGGTGTTGCTGCGTGTGCGTGGGTGAATGTGTGTGGGGGGGTTAATGTGTGTGGGGTGGTGAATATGTGTGTGTGGTGAATGTGTGTGTGTGGTGAAGGGAATACGTATGTTGCATGGTTTCTATTGTGTCCACACACACACACACACAGGAACACAAGACCAACAACCACAACCACAACCACACACCCACATACCAGTACCAGACATCCCCCTTGGCTTATCATCAGGCAATGGCTTGAGTGATGCCTCCACACACACGTCACGCTCCTCAAGACGCTCCCCTGTGCCCATCCCACACACCCAATATCCAGCCACAGAGGGGGGGCCCTCTTGCACTATGCGTGTGGCAGAGAGGGTACGGAGCTCAGGGCTGCTGCCTCCCATGATGGGGGCCCATAACTGCGTGTGGGGTGGTGGTGGTGGGTGGATGTGTGTGGGTGAGTGAGTGAGAGAGAGAGAGAGTATGAGTGGGTGGGTGGAAGCAGGTGTGGTGTATATGGGTGTTGTATATATGGGGGGTACATACAAAACCATGTGCAACACCAATACATGCACACTACACAAGTGCTATACCACCACAAGTGCTATACCTGACTGCTCAAGTTGTGTTGGGTATACAATGATGCACATTCGTTCAACCATGTCATTGTTCGAGTGACGCTCCGATGTGTACGGTTGTGACTGTGGGTGCGATGCAGTGTCAATGAGGCATGTGATTGGAAATGGTATTGCAGTGTCAATACACAGTGTGAATGCAGTGGTAATACGCGGTGTGATACATCTACCTATGTCCCTCCCAGCACTCAATCCGCACACACCCAGCACACAATCCCAACACACCCAGCACACAATCCCAACACACCCCCAAACACCCCAACAACACCCACATACCCTGCTTCTGCCATAATCTCATCTGCAAGTGCAACAAACACATCAGGCTGCAACGCTGCAATGGTGTCCATAAACATCACAGGGGTGACTTTAACCCCCCCCGTGGGCAATGACACCGCACTATGCGCATCGTTGTTGTTTTTGTTGAGAAATGGCCATGCAAATGGATCACGCGCTATTGCTATGAGGATGTGGTTGAGCAGTGCTGCATAGGTACGCAAGCCACCACCGTGTTGTTTGATCAATGAGGCATCGGGACTGGCAAAACTGTGTGTGATGATGTGGTGGGCGATGATGGTATGCACACCCACCCCTACTCTATGTATCATGGAAGCACGTACAAGTGCATTGGATCTACGTGCATGGCGTTGGGGCCAAGCTTGGCAACCATGTCGGGCGTCAAGTTGAGCATGCTGCCCTTTTTGGTGTACAGCAAACACCCTGGCGTCTGAATCGATCCGTGCTTTGTTTTCAAAGTTCCTGCACGTGCTTTTCCATCGGTTGCTTCTACTTGAAACATGCTGGAGGAGCTACTAGCGCACGTTTGATGTCGGATTCGACAACGACTGGCTGCAAGGGATTTGCAAAACACGTGATGACGAATGAGCATGGCAAGTATTGTGGGCAAGTGTGCGCATATGGTGATTGGTGTCACCATAGCAGTAGGAAAAATACACATATATGTTTGACCACGTCGTTCACCGCACCACACCCACAATCACATCCTGCCCCACGTCCCCCACACAGCACAGCATGCCACCCTGCCCACGCTGCATGGCTGCACAGCAGTTGATCTTGGCACCATGCTCCACACGCTGCTGCACATTGTCCTGCCACCGCCACAACATCACCCCACCGTCGTTGCCACCCGACACCACCACCTCTCCCTCACACCCCGCAGCAAAATGCCTGGGGGGTGGAGTGGGAGGAGATCGAGTGTGATGATAAGCATGTGTGCAGTACTTATTCTCTCAGTTGTAGGGGGGGAAACCACACACACATGGAAACCACAACATGCACATTGTAGATATATAGACCCGCATCATGCAACAAGCAACATGTGCATTTAGCACACCCCCACCATCACACATACACATGATTGGCAGCTGCTCTGTGTGCCTCTATATGTTGTTCTCCTGGTGTACTACTCACATCCCCTACAAGAGACGATTGTGCCCTTGGTGATTGTGTCCTTGGTGGTGTTGTAGTGTTCTTGTTATGGCTGGTGGTGTTTGATTTAGGTCTTCGTGATGATGATGATGAGGAGGAAGATGCTAGTTGTGTTTGCACATCATGCACGGACACAATGCCATCACCACGAGCAACAGCAATCAACCTGTATACAGGTGTGTGGGGTTACAGGTGTGGATGCACATACATGCATGTGTACGTGTGTTTTCACACAAATCATGCATCCACACCCCACCCACCCCCTTGTCACCCAACACACCTTGACTGTAGAGCACCAGGAGCATCGACACCCGGAACACACACACTATGCACCATTGGTGGGTTGCACATCTGCCCACCCTCTTCCCCCCCACACACCCACACATGCTTACACTGCCCCCTACTGAAGTCCCACAGCCCCACACGACAATCCAAACCCCCACTCACAACCTCCCACGGCCGCCCCACACGAAACGCAACCGCCGATGCAATGCTGTCATGTGCACCCCGAATCCGTCGCACATGGCGGGGGGCTGGGCGGGGTGGGGCCGAGGGGGAGGGGGGGCCTGGGGTGTCGGAGGGAGGAGGGGCCCCCCGGAGGTCGGGTTGTTGGAGGACGAGCACCTCCCCTTCGTCGAGTGCAAGGGCGATGTGCCTTCCTGGTGGTTGTTGTATGGCGACACAGTTGAGGTCTGCTGTAGCCACTGGCAGCTTCCAATGTACGAGTGGGGAGGTGGTCTGTATGTGGGTGTGTATGGGGGGTAATTGTGGGTGGAGGGAATTTTGTGGTATATGGAGGGTGATTGTGGGTGTCTGTTGTATGTAATGTATATGTGGTACTGGCGCTATGGTGTCACATACTGTCAACAACATGCTGATTTGCATATACAACCTGTCGTGTATCGACGAGAAAGGCAGTGTGCCCGGCAACAGCATGCACAGCATGGGGCATGTGTGTGTCTGGTGCTATGCATGGCACTGCTGCATCTGTGTCGAGTGGCAGCTGCGCGACACGACGGCAAGAACGAAAGTCAAACATACACATGTATCCATCCTGCGTTGATGGCGATTGTTTGTGGTGCATAGTACTACGGTACGTGTGATGCAGCATATGCATACCTCCCCACCACTGTATAGCAGATTTGCAGCTGGATCGATAACGCAGGATAGTACAGAGTCTGTATGGCCTGCAAGGGATGCGATCCTTTGCATAGTGATTGTTGGTGGGTGCACTGTTGTGGTGAAACTTATGGTACTTGTTACAGTATGGTAGTTGATGTACTTGCAAATGAATTTGCTAGAATGCTGATGTATCAGACTAATACGCTGGTCTCTCGTCAACAATATGCTCGTAAATGTCTGCTTGAAAAGACATGTTGCGTGATAAACTACTGTCAAAACCTATTGCATTTCAACTGCATAGCACTCAACTGCAGCAGCAAGCAATCAACCGGCAAACACCCAGCAAACACTCGCGCAATGCTTATTGATGTAACGCCATATGAAACAACCTAAACCTCGCCATTGGTCACCTCGTGACCCAACTATGTCACTCCACATGCTATTTGTATTGTCTACAATATGCATAGGATTTGTCCGTACTGCTTGGACTTATCAAGGTACGCATCGGTAACCGACGGACACACAGTGCCCAAAAGTCAATGCCTGCAAATCAATGCATGTAGCAGACTATCATACACCACACACAATACACCCAGGCCACACCATCGTCCAACCACGCCATGAGTACATCATCGACCCATCCCAACTGGGCGTGCACCACAAGCCCCTGTCTGGCACCTTTACCATCCCCGCAGGCATTCAACTCCCTGATGGCAGTACAACATCCCACAACCACACCCTGCAGGGCACGCTGCACTTGTTTCTGCGCGCGGTGATGGACATGCCAGGCAAGCGGGTGCTCCTGCGTGGGTTTGCCTACTGGGATGCAGTGCACACACCTCAGTTGTGGGCAGACCTCAAATTGGAGACTCCACAGGAATTCAACAAGGTACTAGTGGTGTGACTGGTTGTTGCAGTGTTGGTGTGACCATGTATGCGTGGTGGGCTCTGCATAGCAAAACCCCCATTGCTGGGGGGGTGGGCGTTGTGTACACCCACCCACCATCAACAGTATCAACACACACCATTATGTACACAACCCCCCATATTACCATCACAGTGGGTTCCCACACTCACCCTTGGAAGATCGCGCAGCACCAATACACGAAAACAATACAAACTGCACGTAGAGAGGGCCCCTGACGGCACCAAACCCCTGAGTATATTCGGTGAAATACCTATACAAGCAGCATCAGGGGTCCAGGTGCTGCATATTGAGGAGTGGCGGCGTACATGGCCGTTGAGAGAAGTAGTGGCAACTGCAACACCAGCAGCTGATGTGAACAATAGCCCACCGCTGTTTTACACTGTCGTGGTGTGTGGGTGGGTGGGTGAGGGTGAGGGTGGGTGGTGGGTAGTGCATGGGAGGCTGTTTGTTGTTTGAATCATGTATCACATGCTACATACTTCGTACATATCTGTTATGTACATCATAGCACCATGTACTGCATCCCCAAAACACACCACAACACACCACAACCACACCACACCCCATCAACACAACAGGGTCAATTTTACTACCTTGCCCATCCCCTACGCTACATGAAGATGCACTGTGATCACCACGCTGCTATGGGTTTTAATGGCACATTGATGTATGTGCACTCACACCATGTGTATCAGTTTGCCAATGACCCAGTGGGACACCTATTGGTGGAGCAGGGCAGGCTGCTGCTTGTGCGATGGGATGTGGTGCCAAATGTACGTGTGTGTTGGGTGTGTGGGTGTGTGAGAGAGAGAGACAAACAGAGAGAGAGAGAGAGGGTAGTGATGTCACATACACACTCCTCACATACACACGCGCACACTCCCATGTACACCCCTCACACACCCCTAAATACATCCCATCACTCACACTCACACAGGTAGAGGAGCGTCCCACCTATGACCAAGGCATTGCCCACAACCATGCCCTCCTTTCATTATGGCAACGTAATGCATGGTTGTTTTTAACAGACCTGGATGAATTGCTCGTCACACCACAACCTGCGTCAGTGCAGCAGCTTTTGCTGGCAGGGGGGTGCTTGGCTGGGTTGGGGAATATACTGCTGGTAGGTGTTTGGTGGGGTGTAAGTGTGTGTGTGTGTGTGGGGGTGTTTGTGTGGGGGGTTGTGTGCGTGTTTGTGTGTGGGTGCTGGAGGGGGCATGCGTGGCTGGGCAGGGGGGTGTACATATGCAAACATAATGTAAACAAGTGCATACACACATACGTACACATATACACATAAATCCACGTACACATACACACATATACCCACACTTACACACACACACACAAACAAACACACAGTTGCCCGAGTATGACACACTGTGTGAAGAGTGTTTTGACTCGCACATGGAGGGGGAAGAGCGTGTGTGGCTGGTATGTTGGGGGTATTCATCAACTGTGTGTATATGCATGCATGATGGTGTGTATGTACATACGTGATGGTGTGTATGTACATACATGATGTGTGTATGTACATACATGATGGTGTGTATATACATGCATGCATTCCTCAACAGTACACAACACACCTGCAGCCCTCATGCCCATGATGCACTACACCACAGTCAAATAAAATCAAACACCCACACCATTACCACAATAACACACCCTCACCCATACCCACCCCACACCACCATTACCACCACCCCACACAGGCTGACTGGAGCACACAGGTGTTGAGGAAATACACCATGCGTAAAAAAACACCACTCAGCGTCAAGGGGTTGGTGGATGCAGATGCCACACACCAATTCTTTGTGCATGATGGGCATGCTGTGGATATAGGTATGTGCTCGTTTGTGTGTGTGTGTGTGTTGGTCTTATATTCATGTGTGTGTGTGTGTGAGAGAGAGTGTGTGTGTGTGTGTAAGAGAGAGAGAGAGAGGGTGTGTGTGTGTGTGCATGTGTGTGTGTGTGCATGTGTGTGCATGTGATTGTGTTCTGTGTCCCATCCCTCTCCACCACCATCATGCTCCTCAACGCCCACACACACAGATGCACACTCACAACATCGTGTACATGGCACCGAGTGTGCATACGTGGCACATCTGCGCAACCTGGTGTATGCACGTGTGGGAAATGACATGGCTGATGAGTATGAGAGAAATGTGCGTGATTGGCTCTGGGTGGTTCCTCCTGACGTTGACCAGGTTCGACCGACACATGAGAGACCAGGGAGAGACACGCATGCAGATGCATGATGATGAGGAAAAAGGGGGAGGAAAATGTGAAGAAACATGCGTCATCGTTGACCATGTGTTGACCATGTTGGATGTTGGTCAATGGCGCCTTGATGGTACCTCAAAGTTCCCATGAATGACATAGTGTCTTGTTGAATGCTATCTATACAGTATCATATCGTTGATGAATAGCGGTTGCATGTTGATTGATGGCGTTTCCATGATTGGAAAAAAAAGTAATGGATAACACATACGATACTCGAAACAATGCATTGGGAAAAACAGTGAGTAGTATTAATGGTAACAACCGTACCATAGACTGTATTGCAATAATACTGCACCATTACAAAACACCAGCACTCTATCATCACTATCAACACTTTCATTATCACTTCAGCAATATCACAATTACCACCATTTCTTTCACAAAGCCTTGTTGTCACCCTCTGGCAGCACCCACAACCAATCACTCGCAACCTCATACCCGCTCACATTCTCCACACGAGGATACACCAAGTTTCTCAGATGCGCCACATATGCACATGCTTGGTCGTGCAACACCAGCTCTCGATGAGGGGGGTCACTTATCCACAGTAGCGTGTCGTGTACAAAGAATTGATGCACATAGTCTGGCTGCACTATCATTTTCGTCTGAGTGTGTGTGTGGGGGGGTGTTGTGTTTTGATGCGTGTTGTGTTTTGTTGCGTGTTGTGCTTTGATGCGTGTTGTGTTTTGATGTGTGTTGTGTGATGGTATGTTGTGATGGGTGTTTTGATGTGTTGTGTTCTTTGATGTGTGTTACGTAATGGTGTTTTTCTTCTTGTGGTGCAAAGCAATTGTCAACACAAGGCATGGTCCACACATACTCATCACCACCCCTACACCCCACCCCACCACACCCTCTACATAACACACCTGCAATGGTGATGTATTGCGCAATGTATACTCTTTCAATGGCTTCAACCCCGTTGCATTACCCAACCACATGCCCGCCTCACCATGCAGCACATCATGGTCAACGCCATGGTCAAACTCTGTTGACCGTTGGTCAACGCCAACGCATGATTGACAGAGGGTGTCGTACTGAGGGAGAGTAATTGTTTGATGGCCAGACATACAACCCCCAGGTCCCAATAGAGCATGCACATTGGTGGGGTGGGGTGTTGCAAGGAGCTCGTCAAGATCTGGAATGCGGGATGAGGATGGGCGTGTGCGTGTTGGGGATGTATGTAGTACAAGGTAATTGCGTATGTACACATGTGGTGTGCGTAAGTCAAAAGTTGCTTTATAACCCACCCCACCCCACCCCCCACACCCACACCCACACACACCCATACCAGTAATAAACGCCCATGCATTACGTGCCCACAGTGCCAACAATGCATGATTATGAACCACCACTTGATCATACGTCCCCATCTCCACATACTGTGCCATATACCTCCACTGCACCAACCCCAATCGCCCCTGGGCTACGAGCTGCTGAAGGGCGGGATGGGTGCCCATGCTGTCCGCCATGGTGTTGTGTACGTAGAGCAATGTGCCTGCAAAACCCATGCGTGTGTGGTAGTCGACGTGGAGGAGGGTGAGTCGTGCAGCCAACTGTGTGGTTGAGGTTGTGGGGTGGGTGATGAGGAGGAGCGCATCAGAGATGTAGAGATGGGAAACATAGCATAAAAAAATGGTATACATACAACACACCCATTACCCACCACACCATTCCCCACCATCCCCATACCGCAGTAGGAAGCCTGTACAGCTGTCCCACCACTGTAAACACTTGCGATGGGGTGTTGGCATCAGGTGGGGGATGGGCATCATGCAGTGCCCGTGTAAGCGCCACATGACGAGGCCATGTGTCCACATGGAGCAAGTAGCTATATTCAGGCTGCTCCAATGGTGGCAGGTGTCCTTCAAAGGTAAAGGGACGGCCATCAGAGATGGCGGAATTGACGGTGAAGACGGCACGATGGTTGCCGGGAGCATTGCTTGTGATGGTGATGGTAGGCACCCATGTGGTGAGCATGGCGGGTGTGGAGAGCTTGAGGTTGGCCCAGAGAAGGAGGTCTTGGCAATCATCGTAATAGACAAACCCACGCAATTGGTGGCCATTGTCGGCCGTGTGCACTGCCTTGACAAACACATGCAACGCCCCAGCCATATTTTGTGGGCCATGTAACACGCCTAAAATGTTGTAATATGCCACACCCAATTGCTCGGGCTGGATGAGCGTGGGGTTGTGGGGGGACGTGAGGTCGCCTGTTGATGGATCGGTGTTGTTTTGTGTGCGTGTAGTGTGTCGAGTGTGTATAACGTACATGTTGCTGGGAGGATACTGGTGCATGCTATCAATAGTATCAACTGCTTTACGATAAAGTCAAGCGCCATGGAGCACGGGGCGGATTATTGTTTCATGTGTGGGCGATGGTTGTGTCTCAAAATCATCTTTATGTGTCGCACAGTGTACCTATGTTATTGCACTGCTTATGTGTAGGCGAACATAACAGGTGCGGCAGCAAAAAATACACAAACACACAGTCACAACACACTCACAACAGTCGTGCCACTACGCAGCACAACAATGAATAGCAGTGCAACGGCAATGCAATATTGTCAAGCTGCAGCGTCACCGCCTCGAGAAACGACGTCAGCAATAAAGCAACCCCCACATCCACCACCACAAGCCACTCGGACCACGCGTTGGCCACATGCAGCACCCCCGCCAGGCAGCCCCCCGCCATCAACACCAGCAAACACCCAGCCCCCACCAGCGCCCCCACCAGCATGCCCTCCACTGTCTTGTGTGCACCCACATGTATCCGTGTCCGCCCAAACAATCGCCCCACCACACACGCCACCGTATCACACACACCCACACACAACATGCCCGCAAACGCAGGTATTGCAGTGGTTGCGTGTTGCATAGCTGGCAACGCGCCCAGAGACCACACCTTGTTGTACCATGATGGTGTTGTGATACCATCCCACATGATTTGCACGGTGTGAAAGGCTGCTGCTATGAAATTAGTGGTGTATGTTATTCTGGGGGGTACGCTGTCCATCATGGTGTTGACCATGGTGTTGACCGGCCATGCAGGCTGCATGATGGCACTGGTAGCACCAGCTCCAGGGTATGATGTGTCCCCTGTGTCCCCTGTGTCCCCTTGCCTTACCATACCCCCTTGGGATTGCATACACACAGCAGTGATCCAAATAGGCCCTGCCATACCCAGGAGCAACGAAAAGTGACTGACCAACACCCGCCCACAATCCCTCCCATCTGTAAATGACGATACAAAGCGTGACACTGCAGGTCCTAGTTGTGGTATGTGAAGTATACGTGCTGTTTCGAGGAGGGTAAAGAGGGCATTGGCAGCAGCAAGGCCCACTGCGAGGAGTTGTGGGGTGAAGAGCATGGCGGGGGTGAAGAGCCACAGGGCAAGGAGGTGGTACCCCTGTGTGTGGGTGGGGGTTGGGGGTTGGATGGGTGGGTGTGGGTGTTGGATGGGTTGTGGGTGTGTATGTGAAGGGGTTGTGGGTGTGTATGTGAAGGGGTTGGTCGTGTGAAGGGGTTGGTCGTGTGGGAAAGGGAGAGAGACAGCAGGTGGTCAACAGTTTGTGCAAGACATACTTACACACAAAACACATGCGAACAACAACAATAATGCACAGACAAAAACCATAAAACACACACAAAACACACATAATACACACACACCTTGCGTAGAAATATATTGGGCAAGTGTGGCACCTGTGACAAGCGCACCATCAGCGGCAACCCCACACCCAATCCCACCAACCAATACATCATCATACATAAATGCTCCACACGAGCACACGCAAATGTTGCAGTGATACAGAGCGTGTATAGCAGTGGGGCAACGCACACCAGGGAAAGCATGCCTGTGGTGATTGTGGTGGTGGTGGGGTGTTGGCAAGGTGGGGTACTTATTTGTGGTGTCGGGATCAAAACAACAGACATAACAACCAACATAACAACAACACACACAGAGCAACAACAACAACATCCACAACATCACCACACACACACAAATCAGTAACAACATACCCCATGCCCTTGCTTGCCTCATACGCCAAGTCATCTCCCTTGTTATTATTGCAGTAGTAGTAGTAGTGGTGTTCCCCCCATCACCATGTGACCACCCCCTTGTAGTAGCATTCCCCCCATGTGACCACCACTGCATCATGCTCATCATGGATATGTTCATCACCTGACAAGTGTCATAGGCAATCACAGCTGCAATGCCACCCCAAAGACTGGTCAACACCAACACCTGGGTGTTCAACATGATGGGCGTGGTGGTCAAGTGTATTGTGAATATGGTGGGGTTTTGCAACTACCCACATGCCCACTCTCTACACAACCACTGTACACACACAAACATGCACCCCCACACGCATGCACCCCCACACAAATGCACCTGTTCATACACGCATGCATATACACACATGCATATACAAACCCAACCTCTACCTGCACCATGGTCAACGGTTCCAAATGCCACTGCACTATGGTTGTCATTCCGGTCAACGGAAGAGTGAACAAGGTGTACATTGTTGACCACAGTGTGTCTGCAACCTTGTACAACAAGTAGGATGTGCTGCTGGTGATCGCATACCCTATTACCATTGCCTCTCCTGTGTGTGTTTGTTTGTGTGTATTGTACAGCATCATACATCTGATTGTATGCGATGCTTGATTATGATAACATGCACCATCACCATACACCATCATCACCATACACCATCATCACCATACACCATCATCACCATACCTATGCTACATGTTAACGGTAGGTGTTTGAGTGTCGTGTGCATGACAAACACTGTGCCTACAGCAACAAGCAATTGACAACCAGCTACACACAACCCTGTGTGTTTGCGTTAATTGTGTTGATTGTGTTGATGTGAGGGAAAAAACAAGAAAACACACACACATGTGTACATTGATCATCTCTATACTTAAACTTTATCAATATATTCATGAATGTGCGTGTATTTTGATATAATCATATGTGTGTATATTCATGTATGTGCATACGCCCCCACCCACCCACCCACCATCAATAGCAACCATCACCACCCACGTCCACACTGCACTCACACCCAACCACACCCCAAACTGCTGCCCCTCAACACTCAGCCCACCCTGGGCCTTGTGTAGCACACGTGTCTCTTGTGTGGGTGTGGTTGGGGGTGAGCGTGTGTGGGACGTGGTGCTCCAGTGCACCCCTCCATGTTGGTTGGTGTGTGGTGGGTGTATGGTGGCACGTGGTGTGTGTGTTGGGGCTGATTTGGATGGCTGGGTGTGTGAAGATGTGTGGAGGTAGAGCAGCATCAGACATGAGGCGAGTATGCTGGCTGGCAGCTGTGTCAGTGAAACACCTGTGTACAAGTGTTGTTGTTGTAATGGTGTGTGTGGTATTGCTCAGTGTGGAATAAGAATGGTGTGTGGAATGATAATGGTGGGCGTCGTACATGTGGTGCATATGGTAGTACAACACCCCAACAACATCTCATGCACAACTCCATGCACCACTCCATGCACCTTGTGGCCATACAATCACAGCCCCTGCCCATGCCCATGGTACAAGTAATGCACCCAGCATACAACCAGGGCTTGCATGAGGCTGCAACACATATCCATACTCTGTGTGTGTGTGTGTGTGTGTGTAATGTGTGTGCATGTGTGACAACATCAAATGCCAATAAGAACACCTTGCTGCTTGTCAGTGAGTGAAAACTCCATGCGCGCGCTCCAAAAGGCAAGGGAACACAGGCAGCTCATGAGAAAACCAACTGTGTGGTTGTGTGGGTACCAAGTAGGTGCGGGATGGGGCACTGATGGGGCGCTGATGGTACACATACCTTTATCACCACCGTTGGGCATCAATTGATTCATCTGGCCGTACTGAATGATCCATGCCACCACAATACGCACTGTGGTCAAGATAGCCACAAGGATTTCCCCCATACGGCGTGCCCTTTCCCTTGCATCTGCATCTGTTTCTTTTCGTGATGGCGCCATTTTTGCTTGTGCACGTCCTGCCGTGCCTCCTCAATGCCTTCAGTGTGATTTTCTCATGTGATCATTGTTTTTGCAGTGTGTACATTGATAGATGCTGTTGTGCTGCACAGTCGACACATCGTATATCAACATGCTCGTTTTGCACTGGATCTACATACTGTCGTGCAAACATCGAATGTGCATTGCAATACTTATGTTTACAAACACCGAGTGCACGTATTTTTGTCATGATTCGATATGGAACAAAACAAACCATCACAACACTCATGATGTTCTGCCTACATCACCCGTCGTCGCGCACCTCGTCGTGTGGGTTGCTCAGATTGCACATTCGTCTCCACTGCAGCAGCCCTGGGTGCCTTGAGGCTTGCCTCCTTCTCCAAGCAGTACCCCTTGCAGGTGTTGAGTGCAATAAAGACTGATGACAGACCAACAACATCCATGGCGGGCCCAGCAATGCGCGCTGCAGTCTCCACAATGTCTGTGATGGTGAATGTGACGAGTTGTTTTTTTGTGCACACATATATCAACACACCCATCAACACACCCATATCACACACCCACATCACACACCCGTCAGCACACCCATCAACACACCCATATCATACACCCATCAACACACACACTTGACTACCTTTGCTTACGCCCATGGTGGGTGCGAGTTTGTCAGCATAGACATGATGGTAACGGTCCTTGTCATCCCACATGACATGGTATTGGAACGCTGCGAGCGTTGCAAGTGCTAGGTATATCATTGCCACCAGCGTATACAACTTGAGCGTTGAAAGGCTTTCTCGTTGTGCATTGCCACCACCTGCACCTGGTTTTACATGTTCACATGTGTGGTGTATGGATGTGCATTCCACATCATGATGTACCATCACACGCTGTACAAAACTCACCACGCCCAACAACATACCTCGGTAGTACAATGCAACGGATATCAAGCCAATGCCAGCATACACCAACTCCCGCACAGGTGGACCTATTGTCAATGGATTGGTGAGCATGAAAGAGCAGGGTGTGATGGGATGCGAATGCAGGTTGGCCTTCTCCAAGTACCTTCATTGACAAGTGCAGCTGGTGCATAGTGCCACATGCCACGCACAATCACGTATTGCAGCTGTGAAAGGTGTGCGCTTGTGTGTGCAAGTGTATTGTGCACGTGTATTCACCACTGGAACACCTACCGCAGCATACCTGCATGTTGACAAGCTTGTGGATCCATTTCCTCTGCTTGGCAAGCTTTTCATATTCTGTAGGTTGTGTGTAGGAGAAGATGGTGTCAGAATCTGCTGTGCAATAGAACAAGCTTGTGATGCACCATGACCCGTCATACTGTTTTCAATGACCATTCTGTACTGATGGTCCGATCCATCTGTACCACCCTGTAGTACAAGTATTGATGATGAAGTGTCTGGAATAATGTACAATGCAGATGCGTGCAAACACGTACCGGTCGTCGTGACATCTTTCCGATCGCCCCAGCGCACCGCGTGCCACACAAGACTACCACCCAACTGTCGATTTGAACACAACAATTGATTTATAAAGATGTATTTTACCACAAATGATATATAATTAGCAAAAAACAGCGCACAATTATGATGTTTGACCAGCACTCAACGGCTGGTGTCACCGCTGCTCCACACTAGTCCTGTGGTGTATGCAGAAGGGGTCTCTGCAAAGGTACCCACACGGTCAAACACCCCCCTAGCAGGCACACACACTCACCCACCGCATACCGTATTTGCCAAAGCTGCAAGATGCTGTACATCAATCGCACCGTGATGAGCTCAATGGCCATCAACACCACACCCATGAGTTTGACCTTGCTGCCAGGGATCTCTGTCCAGTTGACCGACACCTCCCCCAGTGGCATGCAGTATTGTTCTGCAAGGTAGATGAGCTCCACATCAAAACACCATCGCTGCAATCGAAGGTTGCTAAAGAGTAATCGTGCTGCATTGCGTGATACCAACTGTGTGTGCGTGATACCAAGTGTGTGCATGTGGCATGTTGAAACAACGAGGTGATGTGTGGGTGATGTGTGGGTGACGTGTGGGTGATGTGTGGGTGATGTGCACACACACGCAACAATGCCATACACTGGGTTGTCATTAACCACACAAACCACCACACACCTTGAATCCACATTGCGTGTCTTTAATACTCCCACCAACCACCAGCATGACAAGCACATGAAAACCATGCATGAGAAAATTACGAAACCATGTGCGCTTTGCCATTGCCTGCGTGTGTTGGGGGGGTATGTAGTGTTGTGTATACATGGACACATGTGTATTGTGTGTTTGAAGGAGACATTGTATAACGGTACTTATAACAATGCAAACCACACTGCTGATGACACACCCACACACCCACACCACACACACACACACAACACCCACACCACCCGTAACACCCACACCACCAACACCACCCACACCACTACCTGTTGTTCCAGATGTGCCCGTGACCCCAACACAAACGCCGCCCGTTGCTGCCGCATCGTGTTGAATGCACTTGCATGCACAGCACCCCGTGCATATACTGGCGCCTCGACCACATCCCCAGTCAACAGTCGTTTCATTTCACCCTCTAGTTTTTCCACCTCAGCTACTGGGGTGGCGCCATCAGCATCTGAAAATAAAATATACTCTCCACGTGCAGCTGCCATGCCACAGCGCACAGCATAGCCCTGTGGTGTGGTGGGAGGATATTGTTGTGTGATGGGAGGAGATATTGTTGTGTGTTTCATGCATACGTATTTCTTGTATGCATATACAGACATGGTGTTTCCATGTGTGTCCACACGCTTTACGCCCTGTATCCCTGAAAGAACAAACACAAGTACCTTGCCCTTGTTGCGCACCGCTCGCACCACCCGCACGGCATCGGTACCATGCTGCTTTGCAAATTGCAGTGCAACCCTGTTGGTGGTTCATGTGGTGGTTGGTGGTTTATGTGGCTCATACCACCTTCATATACACATACAACCCCTCTCCCCCACCCACCCCCACACATCATACTTGGTGGTGTTATCCTTGCTCCCATCATCTACAACTATGACCTCATATGTAAAGGAGGGCCCCTCACGGTCCCGCCGCCGCTCGAGGTAACACAACGTTTCAAGCAAGGTGCTCTGGATGCGACCATCTTCATTGTATGCCGGCAAGACAATGGACAGGGTTTTGGTGGCATCTGCAAACAAATTCACCGGAGCATTCTGTGCATGTTGCGGTAATAGGTGGTTGTGGTTCTGCTCTTGCAAGTGCACTTGCTCTTGTGTTGTGAGGACCACATGGTGGTACATGCACCGTAACCATCGTCATCAATCCCCCAACAACGTGTACCTTTTGTTGTGGGGTGAGGCCTTCTGGGATGCATAGCAATGCTGTGAGTCCTGATTCACGATCTAGGTTGCGAGCCCATGCTAGGTAGCGCTGCAAGGCCACTGTGAGCACTGCAACCTGTGTGAGACCGTGGATGGTGTCTTGCTTGTGTGGCAAACATGATGGGCGATTGCACAACCCACTTGGTAAACAGTACGTGTGCTATTCAATTACAACACGTACAAGGCCTGCACCGAGCACTACAACAAGCATCTCTGTGGATCTTGGCCAATCGCTCTCCTATTTCGCATATGCAGCGTTTTACACGTTGCAGCAATGATCAATCATCGTTGCATCAATATCACAGTCAAATAATTATCACAATACCTATGGCAAAACATCAGAGTAATACATCAAAAAGTGCATCACACGGGCAAGGCATCACCCCCAGCAGCGAGGCCCTCTCTTGCATCCTCAACCAACCCCTGCTTCTTCTTTTTGCCCTGCTGGACAGTGGGCACCAACTTGGGTCCCTTGTACAATTGCAAGGTCAGCGAGTTGCCCATGACTGCCAACGAGCTCAACCCCATGAGCGCACCTGTGGTGTATATGCATACACATGATATGTATTGCAAGACGAAGAGGCTGTTGCAATGGAAACACACACAACAATCCACGCTGCCCAACACTAACATTACGCAACACACACGCAATTCCCCCCACATCCACAACCACCCCCCAAAACACCACCATCACCATCACCATCATCATCCCCGCACCTACCAGACAGCGATGGTGTGAGTGCAAGCCCCATGGTGGGCAACAGCAACCCAGCAGCTAATGGAATAGCAACCACATTATATGCAAATGCCCACACCAGATTTTGTTGTATTTTGCGAAATGTTGCTCGGCTCAATTGAAGGGCATCTGCGACCTGGCTCACACGATCCCCCAGCAGCACCACCTTGGCCACTTGACTGGCTGCATCCACACCACCACCCATAGCAATACCAACATCAGCCTGATTTGAATGGTGCGATGATAGGTGTTTGTGTGGTGTGGTGTGGAGGTGTGCGTGTGCAATGTGCATACATATGCCTTTAAATATACACACATGCACACATACAGCACACAAACACCCTCTGCATGTAAACACATACACAGCACATAGGTAATGTAACATCCTACCATCCAAAACACACATACACACACACACTCACACACCACACACCACACACACTCACACACATTCACAACAAAGACCACGCCCACATATACCCACAACACACCTCGGCCAGCGCTGCAGCATCATTCACACCATCCCCCACCATAGCCACCACCCTCCCCTGCTGCTTGAGTTCTCTCACCACTGCAGCCTTCCCACCAGGTTTGACTTGTGCATGTATTGCTGCTGGGTCATCAACACCCACACTTGCTGCTACAGCTGCTACTGCTGGTGCTGCATCACCTGTGTGTACGTGTATTTGTGTGTTTAAAATGTGTATATGTGTGTGAATAAACACCAGTCAATGTGTGTGTGTCCGAATAAAAACACCAGTCAACGCCAGTCAACATCACCAAGCACAAGCACATCCCAGCACACACAAAAAAAAGGAAAACAGAAAACATACCCACCATACCTGATAATATCACAGACGACACCCCCCTGGCCTTGAGCTCAGCAATAGTCACTGCAGCATCACCCCGCACCTCATCACTCACCTCCATCAACGCCACCAACCTTTTATCAACCACCACATAAACAACACTGCTGTTGGCCACCGCCAGCTGCTTTAACACCGGCCGTCCATCACCCAACCCAACCGCACACTGCTGCGCCCATTCCCATGTGCCCAACGCCACCTCTACACCCCCCACACGTCCCACCACACCACACCCTGCTTCTTGATGGAGGGAACCCTGTTCCACCGCCAAACAGGGGGCCCCTGCAGCGTCGGCTGCAGCGACGATGGCCTTGCCCACTGGGTGTGTGCTGTTGCGCTCCACTGCTGCTGCGAGTGCCAAGAGTTCTCTATCATGAAGACCATGGTGTTGACCATGGCTCTTGGTGTTTTGTGGGGATGTTGTTGTGCTGGTGGTATTGTTGTTCATAGTACCCGTGTTGGTTGGTTGTAACGTGTTGGTTGGTTGTATGTGTTGTATTTGCTGCAGGGTTGGTTTGCCTATGGTCAGTGTGCCTGTTTTGTCGAATACAACAGTATCTATGTGTGATGTTGCTTCCAGAATATCACCACCACGAATGAGGAGACCCCTGAGTGTATGTGTGGGGGGGGGATACATGTGTGGGGAGAAATATGTTTGTATTTGTGTGTGTGTGAGAGAGAGTGTGTGTGTGTTCATGCATACACATGTTGTGCATGGGTGGTCGTGGGTACGCATCTATGGCACACATCACATTATCCCCTCGTCACATCTCCACCCACCTCCTCTCTCACACACACACCACACTCATCCAACACCAAACACACGCACCGTCGTGCCCCCACACTCGTCCCCACCAGCACCGCCGTCGGTGCCGCCAACCCCAGCGCACATGGACATGCCACCACCAACACATTGGCCGCCATCTGAAAGCTCAACAGCAATGACGCTGCCAGCTTGTGTTTTCCCACCTGTTGCCCCACCTGCTGCACCACCTGAGGGAAAATAGATGTACCAGCAGCAGCCCAGAATACAAAGGTGGCTAATGAAGCACCCATTACACCATAGGCAAAGCGTCCAGCCACTGCATCTGCGACACGCTGGATGGGGGCGGTACGGGCTTGTGCTGCTTCAACCATGCGCACGATATCTGCTACTGCTGTGGCATCACCACTGTGTGTGTTGGGGTGTGTGTTGGGGTGTGTGTTGAGGTGTGTGTAGGGAAAAGCACAGTGTCATGTATACAACAAGAGATACACATCATACACACACACATCACACATCACATACACACCACATCACCCCACCTGTGTTGGGCAGTCAACACCAGTTGACCATCACAGTTGACCGTCCCTGCAGTCACAGCCTGCCCCGTAGTTTTGTTGACCGGCAGTGGTTCTCCGGTCAACGCTGACTCATCCACTGTTGACTTTCCGGAAACAACCACACCATCCACCGGTACCCTGTCACCTGGTAGCACAAGCACCTGGTCACCTGGGGTGATGGAGTTGGAGGCAACTTCCCGCCAGCTTCCATCCGTGGTGACTAGGCGTGCCTTTGCTGGGAGCAGTTCCTGTGTGATGCGGTGGTGGTGGTAGTGGTGGTGATGGTGATGATGATGAAATTGGTACAACATGTGGTACATACACACACAGAGAGAGTGAGTGAGTGAGAGAGACACACACCATTAAACACCAAAACAAACAACACACACCCCAACACACATCAAAACACACACCAACCACCACCAACAACACACCTGTAATGCTGCCATGTCTGACGTGGCCCTCAGCTTGGCTCGTTCCTCTAGTGCCCTCCCCACCAACACAAACCCCAGCAACATGGCTGGCTCCTCAAAAAACGTACGCCAACCAAGTGCAGGTACAGCTGCAGCGACACAGCTCACACCAAAGGAGGCAACAGCACCCAACCCCACCAATGTGTTCATATCTGTGTGTGGGGGAGGGGGGTGGGGTGGGGGTGGGGACTAGCTCGGGGGGGGTTGTTTTGAGTGTGGTGTGCGTGTGTATAGGAGAGAGACTGGGGTGTCCTTGACATGCATTGCACTGCAACACACCTACCCAACACACACCCAACACACACCCAACACACACCCAACACACACCCAACGCAACCCCAACCCATATCCCCCCACCCCCACACCCCCCCCCCCCACATACCAGGTGCATTACGCCTCAACGCCTGCATGCCATCCACAATGATCTGTCTCCCCGGACCAACCAACGCCAATGCTGACATCACCCCATGCACTGCTGTACTACCGAGCACATGCATCCAGTGAGGTGCTGCCGGCCACATGTGACCCACATGACCCAGTGCACATGCGGAGGCCAATACCCATGCCACAATCAGACGACTGAAAGGAGGGGGGGGGGGAGAGTGTATGGGTGGGGGGAGACTGCAAAAGGGGTGTGTGAAATAGGGTTGCATGGGTGTGCGAAAGGGGTTGCATGGATGTATGAAAGGGGGTTGCACACACCACGAGCACCACCACCACCACCAGCACTACCACCAGCACCACCACCACCACCACTGCTTGGTCCTACCGTGTTGCGTGTTTAAGCTGAGTGAGCCGTTCTTGTCGTTTTCGTGCCACAACGTCAGCAGCACCACTATTGCGACCACCACTCCACATGTCACGTACTCGTGTGACAAAACCATTGTCAGTCAACACCTGTGTGAACAACAGCGGGGTCAACATGTGTGTGGTCAATATGGGGGTGTACAGAAAGGATGTACAGAAACAAAAATATGTCCAAGGCAGAGAAACATAAGGACTTTGGTCAACATCATTTGTGGTCGACAGGACTGGTGGTTGACATGGCGGGTGGTCAACATAGTTGAGAAAATGGTCAACATGCATGGGAACATGTTTTGTACAATGGCCCCCATGCTAGAATATCATATGGGGCATGCATCAAGTTTATGTAGGTTGTGTATGTGGCATCACTTGTATTTACCACACATCTGTGTGAGAAAATACCCCAAAACAGAATCAAAAGACACACATACATACAAAACAATACACGCTGTACATAAACCACCACCGCCACATCATGCCCATGCTTCCCTTCACATATGCTCTCAAATATGCTCTCCTACAACGCGGTCAACATGTTGTCCGACCACTATCATCATGCCTCACATTATGCTTGACCACACTCATTATCATTAAGCCTCACATTATGCTTCACTGACACTTATGCTTCATTGCCACTGGCACCAGTGGCAGCAGGAAACCCCGCTTCAGTCAACACCTGCCCACAGGAAAAAATAATAAATGAAAGTAAATAATATGGAAAAAATGAAAAAAAAACAATACTGAAAATGCGTGGGGCAGGTGGGACATGTTGCTGATGGTTGATTAATGCATGATGACTACTGCATGATGATGAATGCATGATGTCATGATGATGCAGCATATACAGTACTCAATGCATGATGATGTACTGTACACACCCGGCAAGGTGGTGATACTCAAATACACATATGATGTACCTGTACCTAAGTCGTACACAACCGTGCACATGCATTGAACTCGCATGCAGTACAAAATATCAGCATAATGGTCAACATAATGGTCAAACATGAGACAATGCAGTACATCATACAACATGAGTATGCACAACACACACTCACAAACACGACCAAACACCCACACGCGTCATCATCATCAAGATGTGAGCCTCAACACAAGTACATCACAACCCCCCCCATCACAGCCCCCCCCTCTCTTTTCATACCTGTGCCAATTTCTTCCCCAGTCCCATCAGCATCTCCACCTTGCCATCAGCCACACCACTGAGGGCCTCTGGTGCCACTCGCACCATTGCTGTTTCTGTTGCCAGGTTGACTGTTGCCGCCGCTACTTCTGGTTGTTCTTCCAACAGATCTTTGACCCTGCTGACACACCCACCACACTTCATGCCTGTGAGTGGTGTGAAAGAGGTGGTGGTGACAGTTGGGGTGGGTTGGCACACACATGTACACATACATACCACACCCATACCCGACACGTCGAGCAAGAGCACCTCTTCATCACCCTGCCGTGCTGCTGCAAAGCTCTGATCCTCTGCAGCAGTGCTCGAGTTGCCATCTCCACCATCCCCACCACCCCCACCTAGTGCACCACCTCCACCCCCACCGCCGACTGCTGCACATGCCGCTGCTGCTCCACGCAAAGGACGAGACACACCGTGCTCATTGCTGGAAGATGATTTTGCAAGCAAAGCCAACACGACGGGATGCTTGAACAACGCATGATGCTGCTTGCAAGAGACACAGAAACGAATTGCAGTTTGCATGGCGCGTAGTTTGCTCTGCACATTCACGGTACTGATGCTGTATTGATGTGAGACACCTAGCATAGGCATTGCAAGTGCCATCCTGGAACTCAGGGCACGGGGGATGGACGGCACGCTTGGAGCTCTGCGAGCAGATGCCGCAGCATGCCCACAACAGCTGCCACACACCGTGCTGCACTGCATTATTATTACTGTTGTGGGTGTGGGTGCTGTAGCTGCTATCTGACAAGTCTGACAAAGAGTTACACAAAGAAACAAGAGTTTATCCAACTGACAATGCACCGATCATCACAAACCTGCTGATGATCGGCAGCAGCAATCAGAAAACCCCCCGCACGCAGGTGAGCAGAAAACAACAACATGCACAGCTGCATGTGGGGCATGATGCACAAACACATACACACCCGCATGCGCACAACATTTGCAAGAGACACAATACGAGAGCAGCAGCAATGGCCACGCCGTTGCCACCACATGGCGAGCGGGGCACATCCCGGATACATGGTAAATGATACACACATGAGATCGACGATCTAGCAGTGCAGGGGGCCGACCTCCAAAAACAGGGTCCGGCGTGAACGGGTCCAGCATGAGATCCACCAATCTACCAACAAAAAAATACACACACACACACACACAAAGGGGTTGTACATTGCGCACGTGTCCATCCTGGAACAAAGACAGGTGTTGAAGAGAACAAAGAAACGTGGTGTAACAAAACGTGGTGGGAGGCGCACATGACAAGGCCCACATGGGTCCATGCCCACCACCCGAGGATGAATAAGGGTACGGTGAAGGACACACACCACCACAAGGAGTTGCATGTGTGTTGGCAAAGCACCTGGTCCCATACAGCACAAGAATGCCACACAGAATGCCACACAACATACACACAACAACATACACAGGTAGGTGTGCACAAACGCAACAGTCGTTGGTCAAAAATTGCGCTCATCCATTCGTGTTTGTGGTCAATAATGTGTACAATGCATGTATAGCGATGTATGTTTTTGTAAAGACAACTACCCATGAGAGAACGCATGTGATGGAATACGTGATGATGTATGTCTGTGTGAAGAAAACAGAAAACACACACATGCACAGTCGAAAGCAACTGATGCACACACTATCTACCCGTGTTGGAAATGATGGTGGTGGTGGTGGAAACACACACATGCACACACACGCACCCTGGGGCACACACATTTGCAAAAATACAAACACACACACACACTCGCTCTTTTTTTTTCTTAAACATATACGGTGTTATATGTATCCTGTTGTATCTTGTTATACAAGGCACACCGGCACAACCATTGCATTGTGCACAGTGGTTTTTTTAATGCACACACACACACATGCGCTCCCAGCCTCCCCTCACACGAAAGCACATACCCCTCGCAGTGATGATGATGATGTTGATAATCATAGCATGCACAGCATGCACATACATGCTCAAATTATGCAGCACGCATAATGAAAAACTCCACTCAACAGCAGGGCACAAGTAGATAGCGCAGTGATAGCACACACTGACACGCACACAGTTGTCGTACATATGATGATGATGGTGACAGCATCTTCGCCACGCACATCACCCATCCACACGCACACACCAAAACACACGTGAGAGAGCACATGACACAACATATATCACACAAAGCATGCTCTTCCTGGTGGTGGTTTATGAAGATGTGGGTGGTGGATGGGCGGCATCAGCCACGGGGGGTCCCCCCATGTGGGAGGATCCTACTGGCAGGGCCCGTTGTACCGCAGCTTGTAGCGAATAATCAAAGTCGGATGAGAATGGATGAGAAACAAGACTGTTATTGTTGTTGTTGAATAGGGTGGTAGAGATGTTGTGCACATTGTCGTGCATGGTGTTGTTGTGTGCGGTGGTTGTATTTCCTACAAGGACAGACGCACTCTGACCCTCAACCGCATGTGTCATTTGCAAATTGTCATGGTGTATCAGATTTGATTGTTGTTGGTCACTGTTGGTGTTGTTTTCCAATGTGTCATTGGTGTCAACCCGGCCAAAGAATGCATATGTAGATGCATCGAATGTCGACAATGGGGGTTCAGTTATACTTGTATTCGTAGCATGCGAGCCACCTGTGTGTGGGGTGGTGGTGATGGTGGTGATGGGAATGGTGACATCAGACATCCCACCCATCCCATCAACCCATCATCCCTCCTCACAACATACCAGTGGTGGTGGCATCATTGTTGGTTGACTTGGTGTCTGCATCCTGCTGCACACCATTACGGTTGTTCTCGAGGGCGTTGACTCCCTCATGCATGGTCAAACCAGAACCATGTTCATTCGAATCCACACCAAAAAAGCTGAAAAAAACTGGCTGTTGTAAAGCAGAGGGGGGTGACAGGTCCAAGGGGTTGTTGCTGGTGGCAGTGCCCCCGACACTACTGGTGGTGCCGAAGGATGTCCCGAGCTTAGAGGCATCAAACAGAGCAAGGGGTGGATCGCTCAAGGCAGCATTGTGGTTGTTGTTGTTGTTGTTGAGGGGCATGGAGGACATGGGTGGCATGGAAGAGGGGAGCGCGGAAGACGCTTGCAAGCCATTCTGTGGGGAATGATGTGGGATTCTGATGGGATGCCATGGGATGGTGCGACACACCAAGACACACACCACTGCATCCTTTGTGCAAACTCAAATGCAACTCAATACACCCCAAACTAAACACACCTGTCCAAGCAACCCCAAGCCCTGGCTCGCAACAGCATTCCCTCCCATTGCACCATTACCATTGCCATGCACCCCCCCAGCAAACTGGGCAGCAGACGATGCCTGCTGCTGCTGCTGTTGTCGCCGTGTTTCAGCAGCATGTGCAGTTGCAAGCACACGTACATCAGCAGCACTCAACCCACCAAGTAACCCCGAATTCACAGCTGTTTCAATCGAAATGTTGTTTTGTGCCAATCCAACACCCATCTCCACCAACTTGTCCTTGTAACTGGCATCTTGCGCAGGACGCAGTGCAGCAGGAGGTTGGGTGGGGACCAATGGTGGGTTGAATTGGGGGATTGCAGCTGGATTGCGGGATGCTGATTGTTGCTGTTGCTGTTGATGTTGCTGTTGTGCAAGCAGGGCTTGCACTGCAGCATTGTTCAGCCCATTGCCACCACCATTGGTTTGTATGGCTTGGAGGAGCAGTTGCTGTTGTTGTTGTTGGGCACGCACAGCAGCCAGACGACTTGCTTCGGCAATGACAGCAGCATTGTGTGCTGAATTGGTAGCACCACCTGTGTGTTGTTGTTGTGTGTTGTTGATGTGGGATGTTGTTGGGGGATGTTGTTGTGGGTTGTGTGGGGCACACGCATACAGTCTCTGTCTGTTGGTGTTTGCAGTGGATTGTGATGGAGTGGATTGTAACAAAGTGCATTGTATCAACATGATGTACAGACAGGTATCCACCCCAACAATGATCATGAGCAACCATCATCATCATCATGAACAATCATCATCAACACTCATCACATACCAAAGTTGGCACCCTGAATAGCAGCCATGGCTTGTTGACGTTGCTGTGCTGCCTTTTGCAAATTCTTAGCTGCCAGGTTTTGCCTGAGCGCATTGATTTGCATGGCAGTGAGATTGTTTGCCAATGCCTGCTGCTGCTGCTGTTGCAATCCCTGTTGCAATCCCTGCATCCCCTGTGGCATCCCCTGTTGCAATCCCTGTACTTGTGCTGCCTGAAGCAACTGCTGCTGCGCAAGCAATAATTGCTGCTGTTGCTGTTGCTGCTGCATTTGCAGGCGTGCAAGAGCTTGGGCCACTGCAAACTGATTGTTGATACCCCCTGGGGGCTGATGCTGTTGGAGGATGCCACCACCCACAGGCTTGTTGAGTGTGGAAAAGTCAAGCGGCATGGATTGATGTGGCAGGATTGTTGGCAAGAGACCTCCTGCCATGGACGTGTGCAGCGCATTGCTCCCTACAGGCATCTGCTGCTGTTGCTTGACATTGGGCATGGCATGCGGTGCCATAGACAAGCCCTGCAGCTGCTGCTGCAACTGCAACATGGTGAGATCGGTGGCACGTGCACCAGGGACAGGTTGGTTGAGCAGGTTGGGCATCGAGGGCATGGAGGCAAGGCTGTGGTGGCTGCCGGCACTGCCGGGGCGGGCGGGACGATCACCCCCGAGGGAGGATGGGTAGGATGAAAGTGGCTGTGGGTGATGATGGCGTGTGCGTGGGTACATATTATGTGGATTGGAGATGTGGAGCAATACACACCCACCCACAAAGCCCAACCGCTCACCTGTTGCTGGCCAAATGCACCATTCACTGAGAGACCACCAGCCAAGGAGCGTGGTGACATGTTGCTCCCCGGTTGAGCCATATTCGTCCCAAATGCCGACGAGACGGGCTGTGGAGTGGAGCTTGAAGTGCGTGTCAAGTTACAGATCGTCCAAAACACCACCACAGCCCACGCACCTGCACCGCACCAAACTGTTCCAAGATGCTTGCATGACTGCTACCACAGGAAATGCCGTCACGCCCCAAAGCCATGCCACTCGAGTTTATGACACCAGTATTGCCCATTGCTGGGATCCCTGACAGAGTGGGAGGTGGTCCCTTTGGACCTCCAGCGTCCATTACCCATGTGCTTGCCATGGAGCTAGTCTTCAAGGCTGGACAGAGAAGGACGAGTGACTGGAGGATGCAAAGCTTGGTGTAGCACGCTGCTGCACGCACTGCGACAAGCCTGGACGCGTGTAATGTTTAGGCGACAAAGATTGGTTACCACAAGAGCATGCGGTTGCAAGGTACTCTCAAGGCAAGATGGAGCAGGTGGAGATGTTGGCTGGGTTGCAGTGGTTGTGTGTGGCTTTAATATTGTTGAGGAGCAGGCTGACCACTATACAACACGTTGAATTACCAATATGCCATGTACCTAATATAGTTGATTAAAGTTTATGGATTATTTTTTAGCTCAATTTTGTAGCTCAATTTTTTTGCTCATGTTTGCACGCAAGCACGTTCCACTGCTGCAACAACAGCACTGGCCTTGAGCAGCATCTCCTCATACTCGTGCACAGCATCACTCTGCACCACCACCGCCCCGCCTGCACCAACATGCACCACGTCCCCATCCACCACCGCACTACGAATCACAATGTTCAGATCCATGGTCCCATTCAACCCCAAAAACCCTGTTGTTGAGGTGCGTGGTCTGTTGTATACAATGTTGTATACAGCCAGAACAACCCCCCCAAAAAAACCAACACAAGCACGCACCAATGGCGCCCGAGTACACCCCACGGGGCCCAGTCTCCAGCGCATCAAGCACCTCCATGCTGCGCAGCTTGGGGGCCCCTGTCATGGAGCCCCCCGGAAATGCTGCACGTATGCAATCCACCAATGACACATCCTGTGTTGTATGCGTTTGGTGTTGCATACAATGTGGCATACCGATTGCTGGACATGTGTTGTTGCTTGATCCCATCACCGCACATCGCATACCGGTCGTCGTTGCCCCCGGACTGTGGATACCAGCTGATGTACAGTGGCATACGATTCCAATGCCATCAAGCTTGGCACATGCACACTGCCAGGAACGCACACCCGCCCCAAGTCATTTCGCAACAAATCTACGATCATCAGATTTTCTGCGCGATCCTTTTCGCTGCATCGCAATGCGGTTGCACGTGCAGCATCCTCCTGTGCATCACGTGCTCGTGCTGCTGTGCCCTTGATGGGCTTTGCCTCGAGCACACCAGCTGCTGTTGCTTTGAGAAAGCGTTCGGGGCTTGAGCACGCCACTGTGGGGGCCCCCGGGGGGCCCCGGAGCCATGCGGCGTAGGGTGCGGGGTTGGTGGTGCGCAGGTGTTGGTACAGGCGCCATGGGTCGAGTGCAGTGGGGGTATGTTTGACCAAGCTGGTGGTCAAACATAGTTCATAGCTCTCACCCGCATACAGCGCCTGGCGTGAGGGGTGGGTGTGGGAGGGGCGCTGGTGTGGGAGGTGCTCTCAATACTTGCTGCGGATGTACACACTACGGACACAACACACCAAACACAACACACCAAACAAACCACACTCTTATACAACCCCACACATGCACAACATACCTCTATACATGCATTGACATTGGCATGATATTGATCACGTGGCTCCCTCAACACCCACCCAGGAGGTGTGTCTGTCATACGACCACCCACTGGAACATTCCGTGTGGCATACCCTGCCTGCTGTTGCTGCTGGTGGTCTTGGTGGTGGTGGTGGTGCTGCTGCTGCTGCTGGTGGTGCAAGGTTGTCAATGCTGTTGTAGTTTTGTCAAGCCAGGTAGTCACATCGTGGTGTTGTTCAGGGAGGGAGGTGTCGTGGAGGGCAAGAACGTATGCCACGCCCGTGTGGTGGTCATACGCAAGCAACCTGTGTCACGTGTGTGGTGGGTCATGTGTGTGGTGGGAATGGGTATGCAAGCACCCACGTGTGGTAGATGCGTTGTGGTTCTGTGCCAGGTACCCTCCATACAGGATTGATATACAGCATTGACACACACAGCATTGATATACATTTCGTGTACACCACCCTCCACCAAGCCCCCCAAAATACACACACACCGAGCCACCCCCCCAAACACACACATACACACCTGTCTGCCAAAAACAGCAAGGCATCATCATGCAATGCCTCGTGTGCCTGGGCAGCCCCACACAACGCCTTGAGCTCATACCCCAAATACCCCACAAACCCCCCGCAAAAGTCAAAGGGAAGGTCAACGCATGGCGACATGCCCCGACATGCAAGCGCAGTTGCGAGTTCATCAAACAGATTGCAATGTGTGCGTGTGGTGGTGGTGGATGGGGTGGTTATGTGAAGGGTGCCAGTGGGTGCGTGGGATGGGGTGGGGGGGTGGAGGGTGTATTGCCATCGCTGCCAGAGGGGGCCCCCGGGGCCCCCCATGAATGAAAAACGACCACGAGAGGTGTCAGCACTGTGGTGCGTGTTTTTTATTTGTGTGTACATACATACGTGTATTCTTCATCATGCACGCATCCACATCATAGCAGCAGCACACACAACCAACAGCAACACACACAGCCCACCTGTCGAGCCAGAATGTATCATGCATGTTGTCATGTCCATACAAACTCTCAAACACGTCTTGTAGGGACAATTGGGGCAGATGCATACGGCGCCACTCCAGTGCAAGTGATGATGTGTGGGGGAGGGTGGTGCGGGTGTTGGTATTGGTATCGGGGAGGGTGTTGCTGGTGTTGCTGGTGGCATTGGTATTGGTGCTCTTCATGTCGGTAGTGGTGGCAATAGTGGTGGTACAAGGTGTTGGTTGGAGATGCACCCCATTGGTCTCTGCAGCATGCTCATGTGGTGCTGTTGGTATGGTTGAGGAGGCAGTGGTGCGGCACACAGGAGCTGTGTTGTGTTGTTCTGTGTCTCGCTCCATGATGCATGTGCCTGAGGATGTCACTGCAGCGTTGACTGCATTGACCACCATCCCATTGGCTGCCTTTGACCCATTGACCATGTTGACCGCATTGACCATGTTGACCGCATTGACCGTGTTGACCACTGCACCATTGGCAGGGGTATGTCCCACTGCTGCATCCCCCCTCAAGCCCCCTTGTGTTGCTAGGGCATGCCATTGTCTTGTAATGGTGTGAAAGTTGGTCAACAGGTGTGGTCCACATTCCGTACCAATACTCTCTGGGTGGAATTGCACACCATAATGGGGATGCTGGGTATGCCTCAGCGCCATCACAACCCGTGCACCCTGCTGCTGTACATGCTGGTCTTGCTGTTGCACATGCTGCTGCTGATGTTTTTCTCCAATATGCATATTGGCACTCACATGTCCCCCAGCAACAGGGCAATCGAGTGATTGATCATTGTCTTGTTCTGGTGGGAGCGCCACATGTTGACCTGTTGACCATGCAGTGCATTGCAGTACAGGGGGCAGGGTGGCTTGGTCAACAGCAAGGGAGTGGTAGCGAACCACCATTGCTTGATTGCTGGGTATATTCTGAGGTGTGATTGGAGTGTAGGATTGGGATGGTTGTGCATGATGTGTGTTGATGTACACCGCTGGATTCACACACAACCTGATGCATACACATACACACATCCAACCACCTGGGGCCACAACCCAAAACACACACACACACACACCACACACACCTGAAACAGTGGATCATCTCCAGTGTGCTCTATGACAGACAATCGACCATGCACAGGTTCAGGTGCCCGCTGCACATGCCCACCATGCACCAATGCAAGTGCTTGCATGCCCAAGCACACACCCAAAATGGGAATGTCAGTGGCATGCCGCAATACATCCAAACAAACGCCTGGTCGTGGGGTGCATGGTTGTTGGGGGACGGTACATCATGCACATGATGAGCACCACATACCAATATCTGCAGGTGTGCATGGACTACCAGGTCCAGGAGAGATGACAATGTTGTCAAAGTCGTGCAAGCAGGAGCGCAATTGCGCCCACGTCAGTTGATCGTTGTACACCACTTCGGGGGGGGCTGTGGACGATATTGATGGTTGTCAACAGTGTTGATCAATATGCTCAGTTCAAATCACCTAGTCATACTGTATACCTCCGTTTACTTGTGCAATCAGTTGATACAGGTTGTATGTGTAGCTGTCATAGTTGTCAATCAACAGGGTACGCAATGGAGGCATTGATGCTGCTGTACAGGCTCTGTTGTGCAAGCAACGCCAAGAAGAATCACGAAATGTATGTGTATGGTATTGCGGTGCTGATGGTACAAGGTGGGTCTGCTGCAGGAACTCGTGTGGCCTCCATCCATATCGTGTGTGAGATGGATTGTAGTGTGTTCGGGCATGGCGTGGCTGCCAGCCCACACCTGACGACGCTATGAATAACATCGTGGTGTTGGGATTTTTGTGGTAGTTTGGCAACGTGACTAGCTTGGAAAAATACATATTGACACATGCAAACAGTTCGCACAGTTGCCGTGCCATTCATCACACCCTCAACCACCCTCCTCTCTCTCAATCATCCTTGTTCTCCTCAAGCTGTTTGTAATACCGCGCGGCAAACACGGTAAAGTAGTAGCTTGCCCCGTTGTAAAAGCTGTGCATTTGTGTGTGTGTGTGTGTGTGTGTGTGTGTGTGTGTGTGTGTGTGTCACCACCTCCCACCACCACGACCATCCTCACACACACACACACACTCACCTGACCAACAAACACAAGACCACAAACACTCCGTGCAGCACCCTGCTGTTCCACCATATCGGTGTGACCAGCAGCGAGATCCATGTCCAAAAAGCATGGCCACACATGTACATCAACGGCTGGTAGGGCTCTGGTGCCAGCTTGACAAACTTGGTGATAGGACTTGTTGGGGAGCGTGTCATCAACTGTGTGGGAGAATGTGTGTGACTGGTTGAGGGCCTTTGTGTTTGTGTTGGCTGGGGAGTGTGTGGATGGTTGAGGGCCCTAATGTTTCTGTGTCGAGGTGGGCAGCGTGTATAGAGAGCTGGTACATACCGTGTACAATGTTGGGTAGTTGTTTTTAGCAATCTTCTTTGCCTTGAACACAAACACCTGTTGTTGTTGTTGTTGTGGTGGTGGTGGTGGTGGTGGCTGTGATGTGGATGGTTGTGATGCGAATGGGCAAACACATGGGAAACAAACACCACATACAACCATATGATGACCCCCATGATAATGAGACGTACCACGCAGTAGTACCATACAAACCACATCATATACGGCACCATGGGTAGCAACCACAACTCCACAAGGGACGCTGTGTTCCACTGGGCATACAAGGGGCTCTCAGGTGTTGGTTCCCAGTCAGGTCGAGGCTGCCATCGCAAGCACCATGCAGCAAGTGCAGGTGAGAGGTGCATTGCCAGGGAGGTCATCTGATGGGGGTGGTGGTGTATGTGAAGAATGAATAATAATGAAAAATGAATCAAATAATGAATATACATAATGAATCAACCATGATATCTTATCTGGGGAATGCAATACATGATACCATATGATACATTATTATATATATACATGATACCATGATACATTACAATACCTACAATACACAATACCTTATCTAGGGAATGCAATACCATGGAGTTGCGCTGTAGTATGATGCTCCAGGTGATAGGACCAGCCATCTGACCAAATACAACCTGTGTTGTCATGTACCTGGTTGTGTTGTCATGTACCTGGTTGTGTTGTCATGTACCTGGTGATGACAGCAGTGTTTTCAATGCAATCATCAGCAGGCATTGCTTGCATCATCCATGTGTACACTATGCATGCTGCAATACAGGTCAATCAATACATACTTCAACACACACACTTCAACAGTGTAGCGTACTCAGTGCAACACACAGTACAGGCTTACTTTGCGAATCAGGGGATTTGATGGTGCAAGGAGAAAGTACAAGGCCAATTGCATGTTGCCCCAGTAGCAATACCTGTGTGTCAATAGTTGCACCATATTGTGTAGCACCATATTGTGTTGCACCATATTGTGTTGCACCATATTGTGTTGCACCATTTCATGTTGCACCATATCGTGCATGCACCATGCACACAAGGGTGGGTGGCATGAACATATACCAACAGGCATCATACACACCCAAATCAAGTAGACATCATCCTGCTATACCCACAGTCATACTCTGTCATGTAGTAGTGCTGACCCTTGGGCTTGTATGATACAAAGCGCAACGCAAACAATACACTCATGGTGACGATGAATTTGATGTAGTATGTTTGTGGTGACGAACCCATCCACACAGACGATATACTGTGGTGTTTGCGTAGAGCAGAGTATTGTAGAGCAGAGCACCATGATGATTGTCTCCCTCTGTAACACACTGCTACACACACTGTTACACACACTGTTACACAAACACATTCTGTTACACACACACACATACCAGATATTGGTGAGACCAACAACAAAGGTGAGTTTGTCGCGCAACATACGCCGCTTGGCCGCTGGGGAAAACTTGGGCTTTTTTGATGGTTCAGCCGCTTTAGATGGCTGTGGTGCTGCTGATGGAGGCTGAATGGCGTCTGGCAGCTCTGTCGAGTCGAGTGCAGATGTGATGTCACCAGCGTCAAAGGCCAATGCTGCAGGCATATTGGACAGGTCGTCAAACATGCTTTCTTGTGCTGTAAGACGATGTATTTGCTCATCTAATTCTATGACCTTGGCTGAAAATGATTTCGTGACTGATGGTGGGGCCATGATGTCGAGGGTTGAGGGTTGATCACAAGTTGGTTTGGAAGATGATTGGCAGTTGACTGCTGTGCATTCAGCGTTTTATCGTCGTTGGTTTTGCTAGTTTGACTCCCAGTTTGTGGTTGTGAAATACAACAACGATACCACACACGCTCACAAGTTTGACATATTCTCGCTCACATTCACTACACCACCACTGGCACTGCACGTTCACCCACGAGCCCAGACTACCAGTCCAAGACTGACCATCATGGGTATGTGTAGTGATCACCACGATGGTCACCCATCATCACATGTGTGCACATCCCCAACACAGCTGCGTATGGCGGGCAGGAGGCGATCCAGGCCCTTGGAAATCAAATATACGTGGTAATCAAGCAAGGGACCGAGGCTGCACGGGTCGTAGGGCTCAGACTGGTGTGTGTTTCCCTGCGCGCACCTGTTGTGTACGTATGCACACCCCTGTTTTGTATTCATATCACAGAAATACTCCCAGTCGATAGGGGATTTACGCCAGGCCCTGGAAAAGGCCAGCGGGGTCCCAGTGGACAAGCAGCAACTGTTTTTTCGTGGCAAGGAGTGCCTGCCTGAAGAGGACAACAAAACACTGCTCGAGTTATCCATGCACACTGGATTTTCTCTCCATTGCTACGATCTGGTAGGATGAAATGGGTGGCGTGCACTGTGTGTGTGTGTGTTACATCAGCACCATATGTCATTCTGCGCCCACAGACAGTGCCTGCTGTGTACTGGCCCCCCGTCAAGCCCAACTCCAAGGGTCGGCTGTGTGTCGTACGCGCTGGTTGTTGAACAGTTGCAACACAGTAACATGTATAAGTAACAACGAATGTAACAACGAAATGATAACCAAGTCAACCCAAGTAAACAAGTTAAAACCAACACGATTATCATCCGTCATTGATGTACAGCATCGATGCCCAGTACAGTGCCCGCTTGTACATGACTCGCCACTGCAGTGCCAGTCTTTCACACACTGCCATGGAGGCGCTGCGTTTTTCCAACAACTCTAGGTCGTCTCGCAATGAAGTGGGTAACGCCTCAAGTGCCTCCAGTGCCGCCTTGTTGAGCATATTGAGTGCTGCGATGTCATTTTCCCGACTGATGCTTGTCCCGTAGCGTGCCAAATCTGCAGAGCGTGGGTGTTTGCTCCGAGGCAGCGCCGCCAGTCGAAGGTCCCGCAGGCCCTCCCAGGTTGGAACCCCATTGCAGTGCAGCGTGATGGTGGCTCCCATTGGAATGGAGAGGGGAATGCAGTCGTGAGGGTTGGGGTTGAGTACAAAACCATAGTGCTCTGCGTCGTTTGATTTGCAGATCGGGTGTTGAGGATATGAATCAACCCCCAATCTACACCCAAGACCATCATACCAAGCAATTGCAAGTTGTCATACTTGCCGTAACACAAAAAGACTTGTTCCCCAGCCGCATATCTTTGTTTGCGTGCGCGTGTGTGTGATGTGTCACATGTACTGCGGTCAACGCACGGAGTAACACATGCCAGCCCCTGCACAGGCACATTCTCATGGGTCACCTACCTTTGGGGTGCTACAATACGATAGAGACCATGTTTGTCATCAAAGCTCCCATCAGGTTCCTTGGAATATTCCTGTGTCCCCTGTGTTTCATCCAGCGCATGCACCCACGTCCAGCCTGCAATAGTACGCCTACCTCCACAGCACAGGTTTTCTTGTGAGGAGAACGGTTTGTGTTTGTGACGAGAAGGGTTTGTGTTTGTAGGATTTGTGTGGGTGCTCACGAGTGTCCCAGTGACATGCACACCATAAAAAAGGATGCACATGATTGTCCCTGTGTATGTAGATTACGCGATTACACTTTACACACAAGTACACAAGCACTACATACTGAGTTCAGGTACATGGGGAGGAGGTGGTGGAGTGTAATTATGCAAGTCTCCCAGGGGTGTGAGTGTGCCCGCACTGCTGTTGGGCATGTACATGGTGCGTGAACTGCATGTAGCAACAGCATGCAACCATTGGGCCGATTGGGCATGGGGATCAATTATGCCTAAGGGGTGTGATGGTGGTTTGATGGCGGTGGACTGAATGACCATCAAAACACAAGAAGAGAGAGAGAGAGAGAGAGTGCTTGCTGCATACCAAGCTGGTGCAGTACAGGCCGTATGCGTGCGAGGGATTTCTCAAATGTGGCGCGACTGCGTGTCGCAGCGTGCACAGCATGTGGGGCTTGCAAATGACTTGCAGCACGGGCACAAAAGCACGCAAGTGTTGTGTAGTGGTGTGGCAAAACTGCAAGGTAGGGTGCCCAAAAAGATGAGGGCCCTTTTTGTACTTCACACAGCAGATGAAGGGCAAGGAGCTGAGAGGGTACATGGGATTGTACGTAGGTGCATGGACTTTGAGGACACACCCTTTTTAGGACACGAGTGCCTTGACTACTGCTCATCTCGCACCTCTTCTTCTGATTGTGGCAGTGTTTTGGTGTTGCGAAATGCAGCCTGTAAGGCTGTGCATCGAGCTGCACTCCCAGCATGCATCAGTAGGCGCTCGGGGACTGCAAGTGTGAGCTCACCTATGGCACGATGCAATCCTCATCCAATATTCACATGTATCCCCATTATACCCCTTACACAACACATACCAGGGTTCAGCTCTTTTGTAGCTCGTATTCCTCGCCCAGTGTCGGGGAAATCATAGGCTTCGATTGATCCAATAAACGCACCGTTGTGGGCACTAATCCACTGTTTGAGATTGGCAGACATCTTTTATTGTGTGGTTGTGAACGAAACATAATACAAAATATGACATGGTTGTGTTGCAATTGCTCAATTGATGTGTTGTGATTTTCACCATAGACACAACATAATCATAATTACAGGATTCATAGCAAGTCATAACAACAACCACAGTCCCAAAACCCAAACACAGGATCTGTGATTACTACCATGCCACTCCCAAACGTCCCCCATCGTGAGTTGTACATCAATGGTGAATGGCAACCACCTTTACACAAGCGTCGCCTCGACATCATCTCCCCAGCTACCGAGGAAAAAGTAGGGACAATACCTGCAGCAACAGCTGAAGATGCCGAAAAGGCACTGCACGCAGCAAACGCTGCATTCAAGCGCGGGACATGGTCCACCATGACTGGTACCCAACGAGCAAGGTTTTTGCGCGCAATTGCCAAAAAGGTAGTGGTCTTCTAGGCCAGGGTAGAGGGGGATGATGGGCACCCAGGCGATGACAAACCCTACTGCAACAACAACCAGGTCACTGAGAGAAAGGAACACTTGGCACAGCTGGAGTCCCTCGACATGGGCAAGTCTGTTGCAGAAGCAGAGTGGGACATGGTATGTGGCTGTCTGTATCTACGTACAGTGTTGTACAACAAACTACACACTTGTACAACTACGTACGGGGCACTTACACGTACCGTACCTTGCTCCTACACATACTGCACCACCATCACGTGCATGCATGTTGCAAAAAAACAATGCCATACCCGATGCCAACCCGATGAATCATCATAACAGGATGATGTTGCTGGCTGCTTTTCCTACTATGCAGACCTTGCTGAGAAGCTTGATACCCGACAATATGAGCATGTGGAGCTTCCAGATGATTCCTTTGACACAAAATTACTCAGGCAGCCCCTTGGTGTGATTGCCCTCATCACACCCTGGAACTACCCCCTGTTGATGGCTGCGGTATGATGTTGTGTATATGTACACACCCCGCACAATACGTACATCCCCACACGATGTGTACACACCCCACACAAGGCCAATCCCAACACCACACACACCCCAATACCACACAATTTCAATCCCACACAATCCCAATACCACACAATACCAACACCACATACACAGTGGAAGGTAGCCCCCGCCCTGGCAGCAGGCAACACATGTGTGCTGAAACCATCAGAGCTGGCGAGCATGACATGTCTTGAGCTTGCTGCTATTGCACAGGAGGTTGGGCTGCCTGGTGGTGTGCTCAATGTCATTACAGGGCTGGGTGCTGAAGCTGGTGCACCACTGACGTATGTTGTTTTTGTTTTTTGTTTTGTGTTGTTGTTGTTGTTAGGGGGTTGCTGCTGTGGTGTGTGTGGTGGATGTTATACACACCATGTCTCTCTTCATGCACATATGCATACACTGTACACACACTACATACGCAACACACAAATACAATACCCCCCCCCCCCCCACCCCCCAACCCCCACCCCCACACACAGGTGCAACCCTATTGTAGCCAAGGTGGCATTCACAGGTAGTGTGGCAACAGGACGTCGTGTTGCACTTGCAGCAGCACAGATGGTGCGCCCCTGCAGCCTGGAGTTGGGTGGGAAAAGTGCACTGCTGGTGTTTGATGATGCTGATGTGGACAAGGCAGTGGAGTGGGCAATGGTGCGTTGTGTGTGTTGTAGGGTGGGGGGATGTCGAGTGGGCACATCTCTACATACACACATCTCTACATACACACATCTCTACATACACACATCTCTACATACACTCTACGTATACACTCTACCATACAGTTTGGTGTGTTTTGGACCAATGGTCAGATATGCAGTTCTACCAGCCGTTTGCTAGTACAGGAGGGTATTGCTGACCAATTCATCGCATTGCTGAAACAACGTGCAGAGACCATCAAGGTGTGTGTGGGGGGGTGGGGGGGTGTTTTATTGTGCGTGTGGGTGTTGTTCTTGTGTAGGTGTTTGTGCTTTATTGTGTATGTTTGAATCTTGATGCTTGTTGCTTGTTTGTGTACATGCTGTGTACATGCTGTGTACATGCTGTGTACATGATCATACGCACCACCATGCACTGCCACCATGCACTGCATTATCTCACACCACCATAGACACCATCACACACACGCCCATCAATACACACGCCCATCAATACACACGCCCATTAATACACACACCCGTTTATACACACACCCATCAATACACACAGATAGGGGACCCCCTTGACCCTGAGAGCCGTATGGGGCCTGTCGTGGATGCCAACCAGCACACAAAAGTAATGTCCTACATTGAAAAGGGTATGTAGGTGCATATGGGTGTGTTTGTAGGTACACATGGGTGTGTTTGTATTGTTGACACTGTTGCATATGTAGGTCTCCTTGGTTCATTGCTTGCTTCACTGTGACACATGCATCCTATCCCCCCCCTAGAACCCATCCCTCAACACCCACATCACACAAACACCCACATCACACAAACACCCACATCACACAGGGAAAGCAGAGGGTGCCACATTGCTCACTGGTGGCAAGCGCCCCCCCCACATGAGCAAGGGGTATTATGTGGAACCCACTGCATTCATCAATGTCACACCAGACATGACAATTTGGAAGGAAGAGGTGTGGGGGGTTTGTGTGTTGTGTATGTTACTGTGATGCATACATGTTTTGTATGTGTGTACTGCATGTTTTTGCATAGATAGTACATACATGGTATATAAGCCCTGTTAAACAATGATTGACAACAATTACCCCCTGCAAAACAACCCCCCCCCCCTTTACACAAAACAATCCCCCCCCTTTACACAACAATCCCCCCCCCCCACAACAACAACACAGATTTTTGGTCCCGTCTTGAGCATCAGCACATTCAAAACAGAACAGGAAGCAGTGGCTATTGCCAACGACTCTGCCTTTGGGTTGGGGGCGGCAGTCATTTCGTCATGTCCCAAGCGATGTAAGAGAGTAGTGGAATCAATGGAGACTGGTATTGTGTGGGTCAACTGCTCACAGCCATGCTTCACACAAGCGCCATGGGGGGGGATCAAGGTAGGGGGGTGCTGGTGTTGGGGGGTGCTGGTGTTGGGGGGGGCTGGTTGTTTCTGAGGTTGTATGCCTGTGATTGTGGTTTGTCATGGGTGCACTGTTTACTTGACGATGTACCTATGGTTGTGGTGTCAGCCGCATATTTTCCACTGCCCAGTCAAACCCTCCACCATTTTCGCCCCTCTCACCACCCCCACATTGTTTGACCCCAAACCCCAAACCTCACACGTCTCACTCTCTCACCAACCCCACACGTCTCACCCTCTCCACCAAAAACAATCCTACAGGATAGCGGCTATGGTCGAGAACTGGGCCCCTTTGGCTTGGAGAACTTTCTCAACATCAAGCAAGTGACAACCTACACATCTGACAAGAAATGGGACTGGTATAACCCCCCTGAAAGCAGGGCCCGTTTGTGACTGTTATGATGATGATGTTATGAGGTGATGATGTACATGCTGTGCATGCTGTGTAGGGTGTGTGCATGTGATGCATGTTGGTCTGCATGTGTTTTGTGTTTTTGCTGTGTGTACTGTGTAGGTGTGTGTGGTACACGTATGCCATTGCAATGCCAACCACCAACGTATGCTCTCTGTGGCACTCTATGGTGGTAGGTACCCCTAGAGGCAGGCAGTCGAGATGTTTCCTGGTGAAGAAAAAGAAAGAAAGAAAATCCTGGTGAGAGCGAGGAGGCCCCTTGTAGTAGTGGAGGCTGCTACATGTTATTGTGGAGGCTGCGACATACATGTGCCCAAAAGAGAGATATGTGTGGTGGTCCCAGAAGCTGTGGCTGTCTGTCTGACTGGGAACGCTGCTGTGCAACATGTAGCGTGTTTCTCTTTTGTGTATGCATGTGTTTCTCTCTTTGCATGTAATAGTGCTGTGACAGGTGCTGATGCATGTGTATGTGTGTGTGCGTACCAGGATGTATTGTTTGCAAGTACTGAATGTATGACGTGAGTGTTACTTGTACAGAAGTAAATAGAAGAGATGTGGCCACTCTATACAAGCCACAAAAGCAGCAGGACCTCAACCACTGCGCCCAGCAACACCACAGCTGTAATACTGTGCAACAAGCTGGGGCAGCACCAACGCACGTTTGTAATCACTGACGACTGTGCGGTTGCGGGTGTTGAGGAGCAATTTTAATGAGGCAAACTCGGCATGGGCATCCAGCGCAAAGTTGCAAATAATGTCCACAAGGGCACGCCAGTCGTATTGCTCACAGTGCCGTGAGGTGATGAGGAAGCTGATGTCATAGCCCTTGATTGGGACACGCCGTATTATAGAAAACCTGTGGGTTTTTTTATGAGGATGAGGGGGTGCCCAATAACAACCGACATACACTGCTGCATCACAACCATGCTGCCCTCTCTCATCCCCCCCCCCCCTCATACGCTTCTGCACGTTGCATCAAATAGCGCAGGTATGTTTTGGTGAGCAAGGCTTCCAAGGGGTCGGTGTTTTTGGTGCGAAAACTGACCCGGCAGCTGTTGATGGATGGCTCAATAAAACATCGCTCTGAAGAGCCTTTTGATAGCAAGATTGGCTCCAGTATGAGCTCCTCGTTGTCTTGATACTCTATTTCTGGACGATTGCAGCGCTCTACAGAGGGTGATGGAAAGGTGATCAAGCACAACGCTTTTGTCAGTGCTTGTCTGATGCTGTTTATATATGCCTGCTGTGTGCTGTCAGTCATCTGTGGTGCTGTGGTCATTTGTTGGGGGGGGTGTTTTGTTTGATGTATGCATGTGCACGATGTGTTTTCATTATTCACCTAGTGCCTTATTGTTGTTGTCAAATAGCACCAAACAATATTAACCATAAAGTTGTTCAAACTCAGCTGCCAAGAGTGCAAGCAGCAGATCAGTGTTTCTCAGTACACAACAGCATCTCAGTACATCTCAGCAGAACAGCGAGCACGTACACGTCTAAAACAGCACCCATAGTATTGTGCCTGTCACACACGAACACAACCAGAAACCAGCAGCACAGGCCTCACACCACCACCAAGCATCCCCACTAAAAACAGCTCAATGGCTTCGGCGAATACGTTGTTCAAAAACCACGAGGACTTTCGAAGGCAAAAAGAGCTTGATGAAGCTCGAAAAGCTGGTATTGCCCCAGCTGCAGTGGATGAGGAGACGGGCAAAGACATCAACCCACACATTCCGCAGTATATGAGCAACGCCCCCTGGTACCTCAACACTGACAAACCCACCCTCAAGCATCAGCGTGACTGGAGGGACAAGCTCAAGGACAGCAAGCAGTGGTATGACCGTGGCGCCAAGACATACCAAGCCACCAAGTGGCGCAAGGGTGCCTGCCAAAAGTACGTGTGGGACGTGTAACATTCTCGCACGCACAGCAAGTGTACACACATTATGTCCCCACGCACAGCTGTGGCGCAATGACGCATGCCACCAAGGATTGCGTTGAGCGTCCTCGTGCCAAGGGTGCCAAATTCACAAACAAGCACATTGCAGCAGATGAGAAGATTCAGGACATTGAATTGGAGACGTTTGATGCCAAACGTGATCGGTGGAATGGATACGATGCTGAGCAGTACAAAATTGTCATGGACAGGTGTGTGTGGTGTGGAATTGGCAGTAGTATTCGTGTGTTTACCAACCATGATAAAAACCACTGTTTTGCACGGTGTTGCTTTTTCACACCAGCCAACACATACACCCACACCTGCCAACACATGCACACCTTGTCATCATCACATGTTTACACATCACATGCTCACACATCACACACATCACATGCTCACACATCACACACCCACTCATCTCATACTCACACACTCGCACATCACAGATATGAGCGATTAGAGGCCATTCGTGAGCAGAATAGGAAAAAAGATGAACTCGCAGCACGCTTTCAATCAACAGGGGAGGTGTCCAACATGGACGACATACAGCTACCAGACGAGGATCGTGCAGAGGATGACGATGAAGACAAAATAGGGGATGAACAGGAGGCAGGGTTTGCCAAGGTGGAGAAACGTGTACGTACTGCTGCTGGTGGTGCGACAGGGACCGTACGCAACCTGCGTATTCGGTACGGGGTTGCTTTGGGTTGTGTGCGTGTGATGGGTTGTGTGCGTGTGATTGGTTGTGTGCGTGTGATGGGTTGTGTGCATGATGGGGGGTGCAATCCCCATACATGTGCAACATTCATGTGCATCACGTATATGAAAATTACTACTCGCCTGTTTCTGTGTGCATGGTTGGGTGCACCCACCACACCCGTCTCCATCCACACACCCATCCACACGCCCATCCACACAGGGAGGACACTGCCAAGTACCTCCTCAACCTGGACGTCAACTCGGCACACTATGACCCCAAAACACGCGCCATGCGTGAAGACCCCACACCATGGAAGGCGCCCGGTGAAAAGACATTTGCGGGTGAAAACTTTGTACGTCAGACTGGTGATTATCAGGCATGGCAGGCACTCAACTTGCAGTCGATCACAGCGTATGAGGCAGGGCAGGACATGCATAATGTGGCGGAACCTAGTGCAGCTGCGATTTTGTTTCAACAACAACAGGTGTGGTACCCATGGGGGGGGTATACATGGAGGGGTATGTGTATACACACATATATACATATGGGCTTGCATGGTTGTAGTATCATAATGTATTGGTGCGGTATCATGATGAATTTGGGGATCATGCTGGTTTGACATGGTGGGTGGCAGCCAGTACCAACCACCATCACCACCATCACACGTTGCTCTTACATAGCACAAACCACACCTAGTACACACCCCCCGCACACACACACCCCACACGCCACAAACCGCATCCCCCCCCCAGGCACGCAAGGCTGTGTTGACAGCAAAATCAAAAACAGCAGTATTGGATCAGTATGGCAATGCAGCTGCACCCAAGCCTGATGATGTGGCATTGCTTGCACAGTCAGAGGCGTATGTAGAGTATGACAAGAGTGGAAAGGTGGTCAAGGGGCAGGAAGTTAAGGTAGGAGGGGGGGGGGGGGGGGGGGTATGGGGGTTGGGTGGATATTGTTGTTGGGTGGGTATCGTTGTTGGGGGGGTATTGTGCTTATCAAGTCCATCATGCGCAGCACATGTTTGAGCAACATCAATGTACCAACCCCGTGCTGTATGTGTCGTCTAACCACCCACACACTCAACCACCCACACCTTCAGGCGGTGAGTCGGTATCCAGAGAATGTGCTCATCAACAACCATACATGTGTGTGGGGATCCTGGTGGCATGATGGCATGTGGGGTTACGCATGTTGCCATCAACTTGTGAAAAACAGCTACTGCACTGGCAAGGCTGGTGAACATGCAGCAACTGCCACACAGCAGCAGATGGTGGAAAACCTCGAGGCACGGCAGCGTGAGGCAGATGCCCAAGCAGCAGCAGCCGCCGTTGGGGATGAGGATGAGGATGAGGATGGCGCCAAGGCAACCACCAGGCTCACGAGTGGGATGCCTGGCAAAGACTTGTGGGGGGAGGCTGCGGCAGCACAGGAATTGGATGAGGAGCGGCTCAAGGAGGCCATCAAGGTTTGTGAGTGTGTTTGGAGACATGCATGTATTTGGCCGGTGGATGTTGGGACCATATAGTTTGTGTGTACACCACATGGTGTGTACAACCATGCCCAACACACCATTCACAGAAGCAGCGATTAAAGGCGTCGCAAGGGGAGGAGCAGGATGAGCGCAAGCGCAAATACAACAGTGTGGCTGGTGGTGACGAGGAGGTCACCGCGGAGGACATGGAGGCGTTTAGGATGACACGAAAGCGAGCAGATGATCCCATGTTGGCGTTTAAAAAGACCAGCGACAAGGATGGAGGGGGGTATGATTATGTGTGAGCAGTGTGTGTGCACGAGTGTGTTGTTGCTTTTATGATGATTCTTTTCCACTCTATGTTGTGTACATTATTTGTTAGCAGTAATTCACATCTGCACTAATAACACAACATGAATCAGAGTACAAACATCGTGTTGCATCAAATCCCATCTTCCTTGCAAAAAGAACTAGGACGCACGCAGCGATCCTTACATGCTGGCTTTGATACTCAGAAAACAAGTTGTTGGTTTTTAAGCAAATCAACAATCACACTATGGCCAGTTGCCACGGAATCTGCACAGATCATCACACGCAACTTGCTCTACAGCCACCAGCCCAACGTCCGATCCACGAGCTACCAGTCATCCTCTTCATTGATCTATGCATTGGCAGTCACATCCCTGGATGGAAACATCACATTGTGGACTGATTTCGTCAATGTCGAGGAACCGCTGCAGATGCGTGTGCCTGGCACCGTCACTGCAGTCAGCTCCCTAATGCTTTGCCATGTGCAGGGTGTCGCCACATTGGTACTCTTTGTCAGCACTGCCGATGGTCAAATCCATGCTGTGCAGGTATGTGTGTCGGGGAGTGGTCTCTGTAATCTGTTCACCCATCACATTGTGTTTCCCTCCATCCCAGGTTGCACAGCCATCCAGTACCCAAGAAATTGAGGTCTACACCCTGCAGCCTGCACCACCAACTCCCATGCACACCGGCCTTGTTGGTGCGCTCGTGCGTGGCATTGCACGTGCTGTGACGGCGGGTGCTGGGCATCGCCCATCAGGGCATCCCAGTGTGCACCTGTCTGCAGTGATCGAGGGACAGCAATTGTTATTGACAAGTGCAACTGGCAGCACATTGGAGCTGTGGAAGGTGTGTTTATGTATGGGTGTGTGTGGGTTGGGGTATGTTGTCATAGCGGGACATGTAAACAGGTGTATACATATGCTTCACGCTCCCCACACACCCAAGTACACAACACACACCATTACCAACTACAGATACAGCTTCAGGATGGACTCTCCACCCCCCACCCCATGTCATGCACCACCCTCTCCTCCACCCTCCCCCACACCACCCTCATTGCAGCATCAGACACCACCACCACCGACGACCAGACCCTCCACATGCTGGCCCTCACCACCTCAAATGACAGTGTAGGATTTCATACAAACCTGGCATTATGTAATCTGTCTATTGCAATGCAGGATGGTGGGGTGCGTGTGGGGAATAAAGTGGAGGTGCAAGGGGTGCAGGCACAACAGCGGCTGGGGGTGGTGATGGTGGATGGGGATGTGGGGTTGGTGTGGGCGCGAGGGGGTGGGGCATTTGCGGTGAGCATGCGAGATGGTGTGTTGTTGGGGGTTGTTGTTGTTGTTGTTGTTGGGGGTTGTTGTTGTGTGTTATTCTCTGTGTGATCAGTCCACGTGCACATGTACTCGTAGGGTCTCCTCCACTCTCAATACACCAACCCACCTACACCTACACCTACACCCACCTTAAACACACAGAGCGGCAGTGGTCTGTGTGGCCAAGAACCCTCGACATTGCAGTAGATGAGGTGGATCAACAGGCACTTGTGTTAGACAGACACAAGGGCATACTCACCACAACCCTCCACCCCCATGCTGACTCACCATCCACACCCAGCACACAGCCACGCATGCAGATCAATACAGCAATGCCACCACTGCTGTCAGGAACTGGGGGGGATTTTACAGGTGTGGTGTGTGGAAATTGTGGCATGTAGGGGGTTGTAGGGTATGAAGGGCCTTGTTATGTCATGCGTGTGGCTTGCATGATTGCTGTGTTTCTCCTGCACCCTCCACTCCTTCCCACTCCCCCCCCACCCCCCAACACACACGCACCCCCCACCCCCTACCCTCAAGCACCCACATGTAACACAGCACCAAGTACTGGTCAGTCTGACATAGCGACAACCTTGGAGGCCCTTGATGCTGCAGTGGCTGGCCTCATACCCCCTGCTGCCCTTGCTGGTCGTGTAGGTGGAGCCCTGTCCGCGCTGGGCCCCTCCAACCCACTGGTGGTGTTTATTGGTGGCCTGGTGGATGCACTACCGAAACATGTGGGGGCAGCAGTGGACATTACAACACAGCTCACAGCCAAAGCGTCACGACATGCTGTGCTTGTGGATGTGCTGCAGCAGTCGGGGTTGCTAGGCGGGTTGCATGCAGAGCTGCTGAGGTACGTGTGTGTGTGAAAGGAGAGGGGATATTGTGGAGGGGTGGGGGATGTGGGAAATTGTGGGTGGGGGATGTATGTGTTGAAGTGGGTGCATGATGGGGTTTGCAAACAACCAGAATACCAACTTGTATGTGCACCACATGGTGCACCCCCCCTCAACATCAACCCAACACACTCGCATGTCCTCTTCCACCGCAACACACCACCACCCACCCCCGCACTCACCATTACCCACCCTCACCCCCCACCAGAGTGTTGTTTGAGTCGGGACAACAGCTTGCTGCAGTCATGGCAATCCGTGACCTAGAAAATCGACTGTTGGAAGGTGCCGATCACACCGCCGCACAGACACTCCACGCCCTCGTGGACGCAGCGGGCGCAGCATGTCGTGCACAGCAGACAACAACAGGAGGGGGGGTGGGATCGGGGGTGGTGGAGGAGGTTGTGCAGCGGCCATCATGGGAATTGTGTTATTGCATGCCGACTGTGTCTGCATCTGCGTTTTTCATGGCTGCTGCGACGTCACTTGATGCTGCACAACCACCACAACTGGTATGGGGGAGAGGGGGGTTGCTTTGTGTGTGTATACTGTGTGTATACTGTGTGTACGCTGTCTTGTAATTGCCATATCATGTAATTCTGATTGCTCCATATAGAAATACAACATGCGCCCCACATACAACACCACCACTACCAGGACACTGTGCAGCTCCACAAAACTGCCATCCATGCTGCCCTCCGTGCAGCCCTTCAGCAACTCCATCGCTACCAAAGCAGACTAGGTCCATACATAAGCAGGGCACAGGGTGAGGTACCCCGACCTGACTGGTCAGTGAGCCTCCCTATACGAAGTGCCCTGGTCTCCTTGGTCAACGCATGCAGCGTGTTGACCGCGACGAGCTCGGGGGAGCTGCAGGTGGGTGCGGCTGGGAAATTGCTCGAATGTACGGAGCAGTGCTTGAATACGTTTGCTGCTGCATTGGCGACACTGCCACCTGGGCAAGGGGTATGCTGTGTGTTTTTGCGTGGAGGAGTGTTTGCTTGGACTGCTTTCTGGGAGGAGTGTTTGTTTGGAGGAGTGTTTTCTTGGAGTGTGTGCTTGGTTGTGCATGTGTTTTGTTTCAGGGTTTGGTCGACTTTGCCTTTTCCACACACGTTACTACATACTCTACAATATACTCTTCTCACTCCCCATGTGCTCACCTACCTCGTGTATTCCCCCACCAACCCCTCCCCTCTCATTTCACAGACACAGCTCCACACAGAATACACCACCCTACGTGACCGCCTGTTGCACCAGCTGCTTCATGTTGCCACACAGGCATACACTTCCACTGCCAATGATGCAGCTCTTCAGGCAGTGGAGAGCCTTGCTGAGGCCCACCAGGGGTATGCGCAGCTGTGGGAGGTGTGCCAGGTGTTGCAGGATGAGGGGCGCCTGCATGCGCACATGGCGGTGGTGCAGGATCAGGGGAGGGTGAGTTTTGCATACTATGTGTTTGAGCGGTATGGTGATGATGGGGGGGGGGGGTGAAATGGTGCTGGTGGTGTTGAGATTATGGTTGCAATGGAAATACATACACACACATTATTGCACACACACACACACACACACATACACCTGCTTGCATATACAACACGCGCACAACCACACACACACAAACACACACACACACAGTCTTGTCAAGCACCAGCAGTGGCAGCAGTTGTTATCCCTGCCTGATCAGTTCAACTTGGTGTTGTTAGAGTGGTTGAAGCAACAGTGTCAAGCACCAACAGTACCAGCAGAGTTGTATAGGGTGATGAGCCTCCATCAATTGCGGTAGGTTGTACTTGCGTGATGGGTGTGTAGGCTGTGTATGCAATATACGTGTAGTGTATTATGCGATATGTATGGAATGTATTGTAATGTGTGTGTATTATGTGGGAATACAATGTGGGAATACAATGTGGGAATACAATGTGGGAATACAATGTGGGAATACTGTATGCAGGAATACAGGCTGCATTCTGATACACATGTACAGCGCGCACCAGCCACACGCATACCCCCACACAAAGGTGCCATGACTACCTAGCAGCAGCAGACAGTGGTGTGCAATATGTCACCAACACACCCCCCGTACCCCTTGATGCAGCATACAGAGCCCTGTGCCTCGCCAAACTTGCTGCAGGGGCCGCACCCCCCGCCCACAGCGCCACCCTCCCCCCACCTGCAGCTGAGCGTGCGCTCGCAGCCGACCAACAGCTCACACTCATAGAAACCCAGCGTGTCCTGCAGCCACAGGCCACCACACGTATGCCACCAGAGCAGCTGCTGCAGGTGGCGCTGGACGCATCGGCGAGGGATGATGGGGCAGCGGCAGCCCTGCAGGCAGTGTCTGTGTTTGCCGCAGCACCACCGTCGTTTACAAGGGACCATGCACACGTGTTGGAACCGGTGTGGCGGCGGGTAACCAAGGCAACAGAGTGGAGTGAGTTGGCAGAACAGAGAGCTGCATGTGCGGATCAGGAATTTGATGCTCTGCTTGCCCAGCAACCACTCAGTCAGGCAGCAGCAATGCTGTATGGGGGCCATGGGGGATATGGGGGCCATGGGGGTCATAGTTTCATGGTGTCCAAGGAGCAAGTGCTGGAGGCTGTGTTGAAGGAGGTGCCCATGGTGCCCATGGGTGCAAGAGAGGTGGCGCGGACAGCGTTTTTTATTGGGGCCGGGGTGGCATGATGGAGGTTGTTATATTTGCAAGTGAATGAGCTTACATTTTCCCACAGTAACGTGTTGTGTTGCAACAAGGTAGTCATCATGCAACTGGAGTGTAGTGGTGCTTGATCAACAAAAGCAGATCTAGTACCTTGTCGTGCTGCTGCTTGCCCAAGCAACTCAACGTGTTGTACACCTATTGGAAAGTTATAGTGCCACACCACGGAGGCGTTGAGGACGTAAACACCAATCGATCATCAAGATGCCCAACATTCCTGAGATTATCACCAAGGTGCTTGTATGTGCCTTGTTGATGTATATATATCACAGCACACTTCATAGCAGACACGATGATGCACACACGAAAGTGTTTGGTGTTGGTTGAGGTGCTGGCCCACGCGTTGCATCCCACAACATAGGCCCAGTCTAGTGACCGGGATTACCGGTACATGGCATGCTCCGATCTGCTCAGCATGCTGCAATCCGAGACCGCACGCATGGATGCCGACCAGGAGCGACAACTCTCCACCATTATGCTGCAGCACGTGGACGACACTGCAGGCGACATTTCCAGCCTGGCCGTGCGATGGTATATACATGAAGGGGTTGTTTGTGTGTGGTTCTCTATGTGTTGTTAATAATCATGATGGTACGCCAAGCATGCCTCATCACACACCACACACACACACAGTTTGGCGCTGCTCGTTGTCAAGAGCACCCCAGAGACAATAGGGGAGGTCATCACCACTCTATGCAAACGCGTATGATACTGCACAGTGTTTACAATGTGCTGCATTGCCTGTGCTTGTTGTTTGTACAAGGAAATGATGATGTATGTAGTATCACCACAGCACCCCACCATCACCACAACAACAACACCCCCACACCCCCAGGTCACGGGTGCCATAAGCAGCAAAAAGCACAACCTCCATGAAAGCGCCATGATTGCCCTCAAAACCATTGTCGGACAGCTCCCAGCCACCCCCAACAATACCGCTGCAACCACCGTCATCACCACCGCAGTACCCCTATTGGTGGAGGGTATCTACCCTGACCTTCCCACAGAAGTGCTCAATGCTGCGCTCGAGTCCCTCAGTGAAATACTTGCCAAGGGTGGTGCATTGACCACCACACAGCACAAGGACATATTGACTGCAACCATGGCGGTGCTGCAAGAGGGCAAGCCAACATCTCGCAAACGTGCCATCCAGTGCCTTGGTGTGTACATGTTGGTGTGTACATGTTGGTGTGTACATGTTGATATTTGTATATGCACGTTGGTGTGGTTGTTTCACTGTACATATTCAAGCAACGGAATGTATGCATGTGATATACCCCCCCCCCTCCACCACCAACCCACCCAGGCAACCTGTCTGCACACCTCGCAAACGACACCCTCGACACCATGCTCAACACCTTGCTCACCCAACTGGGACAATCTGGAAGCAGCGATGACCTCACCAAAACCTACATCCTAGCGGTGGGTGCCATCAGCAAAGCCATCACCTTTCGCTGTGGCCGCTACCTACCACGAGCAGTCCCCTGCATTGTACAGCACTGCAAGGCGGGCCCCCTGGATGATGATGAAATGCGAGAACATTGCCTGCAGACACTCGAGAGCTTTATCACACGCAGTCCCTTTGATATGCGTCCATTCGTGGTGGATGGTGGGGTGTTGGATTTGGCACTGGAGCTGTTGGGGTATGATCCGAATTATGTGGACGACATGGTGGACGATGATGATGATGATGCCAATGGCGACGACTATGACGTGTACGTAGTTGTTTGTTTGTGTGTTTGTGGGGGGGGGTGATATACGGTGAAGCACTAGTAGTATATTATACAAGTGTAGTGTGGGTGGTGGATGATCCACTATGTGTTGACCATTTCATGTGCGATTGATCCACATGCATGATTGATCCACATGCATGATTGATCCACATGCATGATTCATCCACATGCATGATTCATCCACATGTATGATTGATCCACATGTATGATTGATCCACATGTATGATTGATCCACATGCGTTGACCTCACATGCGTTGACCTCACATGCGTTGACCTCAACACAGTGGGAGTGAAGAAGAGGACTATAGTGATGATGAAGACATGAGCTGGAAGGTGCGTCGAGCAGCAGCCAAGTGCCTGGGGGCCATCCTGGATGCCTACCCTGAAGCGGTGGAGCGCCTCTACCATAAAATTGCACCTCGACTGGTGGAGCGGTTCCGTGAGCGTGAAGAGCAGGTCAAGGGGGACGTGTTTGCAACGTATACAGTGCTGCTGCATGCAATTGCAACTGCAGGCAAACGGTATGTGGAGCATGATGGGTGTTTTGGAAAAACCGTGTGTGTATGTGTGTGTGTGTATGTGTGTCACACCAGCAAGAAAAACATGAGTGTGTTGTTGTTTTTTGTGTTGTTTTTGCACCCTCACCTCCATCCCCTCTCTCAATCAGGTACACGGGGGATTCCATGGTGGGCCCAGTGGGCCTGTTGCTCGAAGACGCACCCACCGTCCTCAACGCAGCCAGCCGCCAATTACGCGAAAAATCCCAGAAAACACGCATCGGCGCCCTCAGCGTCCTGTTACAACTAGTCCAAGCCGTCCCAGGGTGTTTGCGGGACCATGTGGGTGCGTTGGTACCCGGTATCCAAGCAGCGTTACAGGATAAGAGCTCCTCTGCATCTCAACTCAAACTCACTGCACTGGAGTTTCTGTCAGCTGCGCTGGAAGCTTCCGACCCGGTTGTATTTGAGGGTCATGCAGAGTCACTGGCCCCCCCAGTGTTTGAGGCAGTGGGGGAGCGGTACTACAAGGTCTCTGCTGAGGCGTTGCGGGTGTGTCGTCACTTGATGAGGGCAGTGCGTCCTGATGCGACACAGGCATTGGCGGACAAGCACAAGGTGGGGGAACAAGCTGGGGGAACAAGAGGTTGGGGAAGCAGTGTGGATTGCATGTGTGGGATATATGTGGGATATGTATGGACATGTCGCTACACATGCATACATACAGAGCCACTGTATTCCAACCAGTCATTCGTAATGCATGTTGCATCTCCTACACCCCCCCCACACACACAGGCGCTTGTACACAGCCTCATTGCATGCCTGCTCCCCCGTGTGAGTGCCCCTGATGTTGACCAAGAAGTCAAAGAAGCAGCCATTGCATGTGCTGCAGCAGTGGTTGCCTCCGCGTCTGACATAGCACCCAAGGAAACACAACAACTGCTCGTCATCCTAAGTGAGCGGTTGAAAAATGAAACAACCCGTGTGGCGGCTGTGCGTGCGTTCAGTGTGGTGGGGGTGTCCCCATTGCGGCCTGATCTGGGGGGGGTGCTCCAGGGTGTGTTGGAGGAGTTGACTGGGTTTTTGCGCAAGGCCAACAGGCAGGTGAAGCAAGCGTCCTTGGCAGCACAAGAGGTGTGTGTTGTTGTTGTGTACTGTTGTTGTTGTTGTGTTGCCATACATTCCTGCCATACACTCCCCATACACCCCATACATTACCCATACAACCCCATTATCACACACATACTTGGTACACACAGTCATTCCCTCTCTCTGTATGTTATACACACCCAGCCCCCCCCAAAACCCAGGAACTGGTGCGTCATTATGGCGCAATCGCCCCCTCCCCCACCCTCGAAGCCACTGTCAAAGAAGCAGCCACACTGGTGGACGAAAACGACCTCCTCCTCTCAGCACACGCCCTCCAACTCATGTCCATTGTGCTTCAGCAGCAGCCAACAGTTGCCACCTCTGTCACTGCAACGACGCTGCCTGCCTCCATGCAGTTGGTGCAGAGTCCCTTGTTGCAGGGGTCGGTGTTGAAGGCGTTGCAGCAGTTTTTCAACACACTGGCTGCAACTACAAACAGTGGTGCTGCTATTGAGGAACAGCTGCTTGCTGTGGGTTCTGCAGAGGTGTGGTGGTGGTGATGGGGGAGGGAGGTGTATGTGGGTGGTCTTGTTGGTGTTGCGCGTATAACACACATGTTGCCATTTGGGTGCAGTAGGTGGTGGGTGGTGGGTGATATGCATGTGTTCACACATGGATAGTACCACGTGTCCTTCTCCTCCTCCTCCTCATTATGCACCAAAACAGCACATCCCCACCCTCATACCTCTTGAAATGGTGACCTCCACCCCCCACCCCCCACCCCATCCCCCCACCCCAACAGACCATCCCCCGTGCGGCCCAGGGCAGTATGGCGTCATGTGTCTCTTCCCTGGTCGTCGCAGGTGGTGAGGGTCACATTTCAAAAACAGTAGGTGCCTGTCTTAATACCATAGCCAACAGCAACAGTAGCCCTGCTGCAACACGACTGGCCCTGCTGGTGCTGGGCAAAATTGGTGCGTGTTGATGTGTGTATAGGGTTGGTGTGTATAGAGTTGGTGTGTTGTGTTTGTTGTGTTGCGGGGAGGGCATGTACAGGTCGCTTGGTACCATGACAAAACACCATCTTGATCATGAACATCACCATCATCGTTGACACCACAACCACTCCAGCACACACACCAATGCAAAAACAAAACAACACCTCCCCTCTCATTTCCCCATCTCCTCCTCCCCCATCCTCATTCCCCCCATACTCCACCCCCCCCAAAATAGGTCGCCTCACAGACCTCAGTAGCTACCAGGGTATTGACAACGCAGTACATGCAGCACTGGCATCTCCTAGTGAAGAGGTGGCCACTGCTGCAAGTAAGGCCCTGGGGGAGATGGCAGTGGGGAGCCCCACACGATTGTTGCCATACATACTGTCACAGATTAGAGCAGCAAGTGGCAAGCCGAAACAACAGGTGTGGTGGTGGTGTGCTGTGATGATATTGATGTGCTGTGATATGGATGTGCTGTGATATGGAATTTGTTGATGTGCACGAGTGTGTACCATCATACTGTTTCTCATGCTTGCACCAGACACGCTGTTCCCTCACGTGCTCTCCCACCACCCCACGCTCTCCCACCACACCATGCTCTCCTACCACACCATGCTCTCCTACCACACACCACACCTCACAGTATCTGTTGCTCAAGTCACTCAATGATGTGCTGCTGGGACTCTCAGAGCAGCAGCAACGCACTGGTGCAGTCAACCTGACTGAAACACAACAAAAGGAGGTATGTTGTAGTATAATATATATATACGTTATTTACATTATAATATATGCATTGTTGTGCTGCTGGTGGTGGTTGCTGCTGGTGGTGGTTGCTGCTGGTGGTGGTTGCTGCTGCTGCTGTTGTTTGCTACATTGTTTGCTACGTTGTTTGCTACATGCGCGCAATGCAAGTCATGTATGCTCTCCCCCCCTCATTCTTGAACAAAGCAACAACAACAACATATACAACAACATACATAACAACAACAAAAGCAACAACACAAACATCACCATCACCACCGCCACCACCACCACCAACAACAACACCACAAAAAAAACAGGTGCTTGCATTGCTCTTCAGTGACACCGATGCCGAGGAGCAGTGCCGCATTGTGGTTGCTGAATGCCTGGGACACCTCACCCTCCTCTGTCCAGAACAAATCACAGGGTCCCTCCTCCACAACGCATCTGCCGCGTCCCCTTCCATGCGTCAGGTCGTCATCATCGCAACACGCTTTATGGTGGTGGGGCATGGTGGGGGGAAGAGCGATGACCGATTGAAGGAGCTTTTGACTGCATGTTTGCCTGCTATGAGTGACAAGGACAGACATGTGCGCAAGGCAGCGTTGCAAACGTTGACTGCTGCGTTACATCACAAGCCGCAGCTGGTGGTGGATAGTCTGCCGTCCTTGTTGCTGTTGGTATACGAGCAAGTCAAGGTGTGTTTTTTGGTGTGTATTTGATGTTGCTTTCATGTTCTCTTTGCAGACATACACACCCTCATATGCATCTACACAAAACATACACTCCTCATGCATCCACATGCATGTCCCACCCACACATCCCCACACATCCCCACACCCACCCTATACACCCCACAGATCGACCCTTCCCTCGTGCGCACCGTTGACTTGGGCCCATTCAAGCACCAAATCGACGATGGCCTGGAGTTGCGTAAAACTGCATTCGAGTGTTTGGATGTTATGTTGGATGTATGTCCACAAGCAGTGGATATTGACCAACATGTGGCAACACTGCAGTCGGGTCTTGGGGTATGTGTTGTGGTGTGTGTGTGTGTTGGAGGGGGGAAGGGGGGCCGGGGGTTGATGATGGGTGTAGTGTGGGAGAGTGATGCGTAAACATGTGGTTGTGTAGGATACAAGCGTCCGCAGAGATGATAGTAGAGATGATACATATGCACATACACACACAAATAACAACACAAACACACACACACACACAACAGGATCACAATGACATAAAAATGCCATGTCACCTGTTGCTCACCAAAATCACGACCATTGCACCTGCAGCTGTGTTGCGTGCACTTGACAAATTGGTGGAGCCCCTGCAAAAAACACTCACCACCCGACCCAAGAGTGATGCAGTCAAGCAAGAGGTATATTGTATTGTGTGTATTGTGTATTGTGATAGTATAGAAGAGGGATGTGCTCTTGTTGTGGTGCGTCTGTGTTGTGCTGAAAAGAGTGTGGATGTGGCTGGTATGCGTGTGTGTGTATGCCCTAGGGTATGTTGGTACATGAAACCCCCTTGCTGCCTCACAACACACACATTTGTAGGTTGCAAAACACCCACATGGTGGGACACCGTTCACCCACATGTCCCACCCTTGCATGACCTCTCACCACCCTATCACACACAGTTGGATCGCCATGAGGACATGCTCAAGAGCTGCCTGCGGGCAATCGACTCCATCAGCCGCATTGACAACGTCAGCAGCTGTGTGCCATTCCAGACGATGATGGACAAGGTGGTGATGGCAGGTGGCATGAAGCAACGGTTCAAGGATGTGCAGCGGGAGCGTGCAGAGGTGGATGGGGATGCTGGTGGGTTGGAAAACATGGAAATGTAGGGTTTTCTCTCAATTTGGTTTTGTCTTGGCAATTGCTTGTCGGGAAACAGGCGCTGTTTGATGTAAAACATAGCATGAAAACACGGTTGGTGATAGCTACCAGTCTGATCATCAGGATCTTGCAATCTACATCCCTTTCCACGGTTTTCAATCCTGACGAATACTGGCAGAGCCTCGAGGTTGCGCATAAAGTTGTATTTGGGTACGTGCTTTCACAGATTGCCCTTATAAACCTGTGCACCACCCGTCACCTCCACGCCCAGGTATGGCATCCTGACATGGGAGTGGGCAGCTGGCATCCGCACCTACCTGCACCCCCTTGTCTTTGCTGCAGCATATCAGGTATACCTGGGTAGCAACGCCACAACACACCAACAACACACACCAACAACGCACATCCACGATATCACCACACCAGGTGCTGCAGTACACACGCCTCGACACGTACCACCTAGTCCTCCTCACCCCCAAGCTCCTGCAGGCATGCATAGCAACCTACACAGACTACCACGTATGGCAGCTTGCAGCTCAATTGTATGGTGGCCCAGTTGCAACCGTCACCCTCCTCTGCCAGCTGATGAGTTGGTTCAATGCCTATTGCCTCACTCGCACATTCTCCAGCAGTGGTGAAGCAGGTTTGGTGGTCCATGCTGTGCGACAGTACATCTACCTGTTGCAAAGCAAGGGCATACGGGGTAGGGGATGGGGGGGAGGTGCATGGGGGCATGCATGGCGCTGGGCGGTGCTGGGGGTGCTGTCAGTGGTGCTGAGACCACCATGTGCACTTTTTTGGGCACCCCTGGGTATGATGTATATGTGTGTGTGGGTGTATATGATGTATATGTGTGTGTGGGTGTATATGATGTATATGTGTGGGGGGTGTATATGATGTATATGTGGGGGGAGGGTGTATATGATGTATATGTGGGGGGAGGGTGTATATGATGTATATGTGTGGGGGGATGTATATGATGTATATGTGTGTGGGGTGTATACACGGGTGATGATGATAGTGTTGTGTGTATGTGGTGGTGGTGGGTGTATTTGAGTGCATGGGTGTGATGTGTTGTGTAAGGGATGTGTTGTGTAAGGGATGTGTTGTGTAAGGGATGTGTTGTGTAAAGGATGTGTTGTTTATTGAACATGTTATGCATGGCATGTGTTGTGCATGCAATACTCAACTGTGTGTGGAAAATAGCTGAACCGATCACTACCTAGCAACCTCATGCTGTCATCAGGTGTGGTGGCGTTACTGAGTGGGCATGCCAGGGTGGTGGTGCCTGCAGTAGGTGTTGGTGGGGTTGTGCTGCTTGCAACTGTGTGCATAGACTGCGTCATGTACAAGCGGTATGTGGGATGCGCATTTGTGTATGTCCCTGTGTGTCTTGTATTGCACCATCACACTTGCATCACACATTGTAACGGTGTACATGCATGTTTATACTGCCACCAACCACATCCCACACCATACACAAAAAAGATACACACACACCCTCAGGCCAATCCTCCCCATGTGGGAGTTTGTAAAATTCAATTTGATACAAGGCAACAGTGCTCTCTATGGAACACACCCATGGCATTGGAACATCACATGTGGTGTACCAGTTGTACTTGGTAGCTATACCCTCCCATTTGTATTTGCTGTACTGCCATTTGTTTCCACTCTCGTGCCACAAGTAGCATGCTTGTTTTCGAGTCTGATGGCGCTTGTTTCCAGCATGCTGTCGGGTGTATCAAGACGTGTATTACAATGCTGGCAGGCACTGCATGGTGTGCACACACCACCACCACACACACCCTTCACATCCTCCTCCTTGTCCCCCTCCTTTTTTTTCTCCTTCTCATTATCGTCATCATCATCCTCGGTGTTTTTGCTGTTGCTGGTCATGTGGCAGGTGATTGTATACAGCATCCCTGCACACAAGGAGTTTAGGTTCCTACTACCAGCGCTGCAATTAGTAATGCCCCTGGTGGGTTTGGGCATGGTGAGGATGCAGGGTTGGTGGGGGGGGCGGAGGTGGTGGGGGGTGGTGTTTTTGATACAGGTGGTGGTGGCTGGGTACTTGGGCATGGTACATCAACGGTATGGAGGGTATATTGTTATGCTGTTTGTCATTGTGGTGTGTTTTCGATTATTGCATTGTGCTGTGTTTTGTATTGCTTCAACATCATGTGTTTTATGCTGTTTGAATATAATGTGTTTTATATCATTTCATTGTGGTATGTGCAACTCATGACCTGCACCACACAGTCACCACACATCATCCTCACCCTGCATCCCACCCACAGAGGCACACTACAACTCATACACCACCTCGCCCACCTCCCCCCATCCTCTACTACACCCCCACCCACACCGCACCACCCCCTCCACCCAACCCATCATGTTGCAACCCATTATGTGGCACTGCTCATGCCATGTCATGCCACGCCAGCATACAGTCACCTACACACTCGTGCTGTACGCCTGCTCATGCTGGATTGCAGCCCACTTGGGTGGGAAGATGCAGTGGCACGTGTACCATGGGATGAGGGTCATGAGGAGGGGGATGGTGAGAGAGAAGAGGAGGATGGTGAGAGTGAAGAGGAGGATGGTGAGAGTGAAGAGAACAGCGGTGATGTGAGTCACCAACAGGGGGATGGTGGGTGTGAGAGGAGCGAGGAGGAGAGCAAGGACAGCAACAATAACAATGACACGGGAAAAAACAATAGAATAGGCAGGTTGTTGTACAGTGCTACCCATGCAGCAGGGTGTTGGGCAGGGGGGGATGTTGATGGCAGCACAGCTATACTTAAAAACACAATAGTAGGAACAAATACAACAACAGAAACCAGGACCGACACAACAAAGACCAAAACAAACGCAAATGAGCATGACACAATAACAAATGACACAATAACAAAAACGCCAAACCCCACAACCACAGCAGCTCACCGACAGCACCTGCATATCACACAAGCATCCTGTTTTGCAGCCAAGCCATTACAAGTCACCATGGCCCTCTTTGACCTTCCAGAATCATCATTGTTGACTCATGTCGCCATGTTTGACCACACCGCGTTGACCGTGGGGGAGGTGCTGGAGCAGGCAGGGTTTGTGGAGGTGCAGCGGTGGATGCATGCCCAGGTGGCTGTGGATGACGTGCCCCCGGGAGATGTGGTGCTGTATGCACGTGGTGTGTGATGCAAGTGTTCTTGGTAGTGATGTATGTGTATTGCGCTTGGTGGTCATGATGGATTTGATGATGATAATGACGTGCCCTATTGTGTATGGGGTTCACATGAACTGATAGTGGTGCAACACACCAGTGCTTTTACAACTAGTTGCAAATTGTATTTCATGAAATAAAAGGGGAACAAAAAGGAAACTCTCTTTTTCACTCCCCCTTCAATTTCTCCATCAGAATTTTGTTCATCAACGCAGGATTCGCCCTCCCACCACTCTCCTTCATCAACTGTCCCACAAAAAAACCCTGCAGCTTGGTCTTCCCCCCCCGATACTGCTCCAACTGCTTTGTGTTGGCCTCCAACACTCGATCCACCATTTCCCCAATCACCACGGGGTCGCTGATCTGCACCAGCCCCTTGCTCTGTACATACTCCTCGACACTACCTGTCACTCGGCCAGACAGCATGTCGGGGAGTAGTTGTTTGCATATTTTACCACTCAGAATGCCCTTGTCTATGAGGTCGAGCATTTCTGCAAGCATGGTGGGGGTCATTGGTACGTCTGCAAGTGTGACCTGTGATTGATGTGATTGGTGTGATTGATGTGATTGATGTGATGGTGGGTGGGTGGGTGTGCAGGGGTGTGTGTCCGGTGATACACCAACACACGTACATGCACACCATCACACGTCCCACCATCACACATCCACACCATAATACATCCACACACATGTATAACAATACCCCACTCAAAACCCACCCATCACTCTACCCCCCCCATACCCTCTTCTCTTTGCAGTAGGCCATCACATCCCCCACCAGGTAATTGGAGGCTGCCTTCGCGCCTGCCCCTGCCCTTACTGTGGCATCAAAAAAGTCACCAGTCGCAGCTTCATCAGCCAACACCAACACCGTGTCCAGTGGGAGACCCATGCTCGCATAGCGTGCACGTCGTGCGGCGGGAAGCTCAGGGAGGGAGGTGCGTATGGTCTCGAGTTGTTCTTGGGGGATGATGAGGGGGGGGAGGTCTGGTTCTGGGAAGTATCTGAGGAGAGGGGGGGGGGGGGGGGGGGGGTACGTGGGTGTGGAATGGTGGTGGGTGATGGTGGTGGTTGGGTGTGGCAAGGGAGGGCATACATATGCAGTGTGTAGCATGCACAAATGCAGTTTGTAGCATTGTATATATATTGTGTGTTTGTGCCTGGTGTATTCTTCCCCCCTTGTATATTCTTGCAACCCCACAAACCTGTAATCGGCCAGCCCTTCCTTTTTACGCATGCTAAACGTGCACTTTTTCTTTTCATCCCACAGCCTCGTTTCCATCACAATCTCCCCACCCTTTCCCTCTTCCAACAGCCCCACTTGTCTTGTCACTTCATATTCAATGGCTGATTGCATATTGGCAAAGCTGTTCATGTTTTTTATCTCCACCTTGGTACCAAATTGCTCTTGTCCCTTGGGGCGTACAGACACGTTGACATCACAACGCATGGAGCCCTCAGCCATGTTGCCATCACTGTGTTGGGGGGGGGGGAGAGGGTGTGTGTGTGTTTTCAGGGTGGGTGGGTGTGTGTTCAAGGGGATACGGTGTTGCAAGTTGTGCATGTGTATGTATTGCCCTTATACCATGCACCAAAACAACATACAAACAACAACATACACCCCACCCCCCATCACCACACCTTGCGCCAATGGTACGCATGATACGTCGCAACTCTGCACCATATGCAGCAGCCTCACTCGCACTCCGCATATCCGGTTCACTCACAATCTCCAACAGCGGCACCCCTGCCCTGTTGAAATCCACCAACCCATACGCACTCCCACTCAACGAATCCGCCCCTCCATACACCAGCTTCCCAGCATCTTCCTCAAGGTGTGCCCGGGTGATGCCGATGCGCTGTACGCTCCCATCAGGGAGGGTCACGTCTATGTGGCCGTGTTGTGCGAGAGGAAGGTCGTATTGGGAGATTTGATACCCCTTGGGGAGATCTGGGTAGAAGTACTGCTTTCGGTCAAATTTGGAGGTGGTGTTGATGGTGCAGTTGAGTGCCAGGCCGGCTGCGAGGCCCCGAGTGACAGCTCCTTGGGTCATGGTGGGCAAGGTGCCTGGGTGGCCAAGACACACAGGACACACATGGGTGTTGGGTTCAGCACCATAGACGTTGGCACATGAACAAAACGCCTTGGTGGCGGTGCTGAGCTGCACATGGACCTCAATGCCTATCACTGGCTCGTATGCAACCTGTGTGGTGGGGGAACAATGGTGGGGGTATGGGAATGTGCAGCATGGTGATGTGGAGCATGTGACGCAAGTGATGGACGACGGACATGCTTCCGCCTCTAAACATGATATCCACCTCAGCAATGATGTCATGCCACACAACAAACCAATCATATACCCACACATACAGCTGCGTCTGGGGTGGTTGTGGATGGTGCAGCAGCAGCAGCAGCACAACAGTGTACTGGTCGAGTATGTTGCACATCTGCCAGTGTTGATGTGGAAGCTTTTGATGGGTACATGGTGTGTGCAAATGGTGGGTAGAATGCACGCAAACTAGTGCAAGGTCGCTGCTGGTGGGCAAACCACGAGGTGCATGTGGACAACATCGACGACATGGCGTTTGATAAAAGCCTCAACAATCCTGATGTCTGTGATGTGTATAATATTATGCACGTGCAAGCAGTGGTGCAGGAAAACCAACTATGGTCAAACTGGGTCAAACACATGTAAATAAGCAAAGAAACAGCGATATGAGTTCATATATTGACTCGTCTTGTCGTGCAACAATGGGGCGATCATGGACAACACACGTAGGATGTATAGAAAGCAGCCCACACAGAAAGTGTGCATCACATCATCCAAGGAGATGGCACCCGGTTTACACAGCTCACACAGCACATCCACCGACCAGATTAAGTCTGCACGGGATGCATGACATTCCACCCACCACCATGTGCCACTGCACCACGCGAGAAAACCATCCTACCACCACGCAACCCACTGTGCAATTGTGGGATGTGGTGCAGTACAAAACAGCCCCAGAAACCCACCACCCAGCATTCTTGGGTGTGGTGCAGGACATGGCTGGTGATGAGTTACAGGTTGCACAACTGTATGAAGAGTCACCTGGTGTGTGGTTGGTACACGACCATAGTGGCGCAACAGAGTCGGTCTCCTTGAGTCAAGTGCAGTGTGTGGTGGAAGCAGAATACATGCAGCGTGTAGATCCTGACCGTATCAGCAACCCACATGGTATGTGTTGGGTGATTGTACATGGTGGTTGTACATGGTGGTTGTACATGGTGGTTGTACATGGTGGTTGTGCATCATGTCAATATTGGTGTGTCAATTGGTGTCAATGCACATACATTGTATGTTGAATGTGCTGTTCTTACAAGATGTCATACAATATGTATGTACAGGGGAGCATGCAGAGGAGGTGTGGACGTTGTTTGCAGCTGTTCCTGATGAAGTGTGGCGAGGGCCTGAGGTAGCGAGCGAGGGGAGGCTGAAGTAGGCTGTTCCTTGTACAAGGATACCATTGCTGCTGTACCATTACATTTGGTTCTGATGTTTGATTATGGTGGTGATTGATATAACACATACACTAGTGTAACGTATGACTACTCTACGAGAACACTTCATCCATCGCTCCCAACTGTCCCACATCTTTGACTGAAACAAACACAAACTTAATATGCATACATCTCATCGTCACAGTACGCCAAAACAACCGCATTAAACTACCAAACAAAATATACACGTTTCACCAAACAGCAACAAACCCCAGAGCAGCAACACCCCACGGCATCCCCACCATGCTGCAGCAAACGCTGTCGCCGGGTCAAATCCGACACATAACACAGCCAAAATCCTTGCATCGTTGCACAAGAACAATCCGGATGCCGATCTGCATGGCTGGCAAGGGATTTGGCAGCAAAACACCGTCGACCAAACCAAACAAGACCACCCCAGCCAAAGCACCCAAGCCACAGCGTGTCAAGAGCAAGGGAAAGCGGGGCATGCGTATGGGTGCCCCACAAACACTTGCTCCAGAACCACCCAGTCCTCCAGGAAATGCCATACAGCCGTTGATTGCACCAACATCAGAAAGCGTGCCTGAAGTGTTTCGGTAGGGACCACACCCATCCATGGAATATCATGTGCTACATGGACATTCATGCAAACCACACACACACACACAGGCGCAAGGTTGAGGCAAAGCAAGAAGGACGTGAGGACCCTGAAGATGAATTTGCTAAAAGATTGCAAGCATTGAAAATTGTTGCACAGGAAAAAGCAGCGGTATGATGATGTTGTGGTGGTTTATGTTGTTGTATTGGTGTATAGTGGTGTGTATTGGTGTGTATCTGGCTGTGTGTATTGGTGTGTGTTGGTTCTATGCTGTATATACCCGTGTATCAGGCACACACACACACACACACACACACACACACACACACGCACACACACACACACAC
>VFQP010000566.1_pt1 | contig 67538 bp, 62 predicted proteins | sample 3512351 | NCBI WGS metagenome assembly VFQP01 (sample SAMN10412372, study PRJNA504923) | tailings metagenome | isolation source: Relicate 1 Philex TSF1 revegetated site | place: Philippines: Tuba, Benguet | collected 2017-08-29
CGATCGTCCCGATGTTGCAGTGCGGCTTCGTCCGCTCGAATTTCGCCTTGGCCATCAGCCCTGTTCCCGACGCCTGATCATGTCCCTGCCCGACGCGCGCGATCTGGAGCGGGTGACGGGAATCGAACCCGCATAGCCAGCTTGGAAGGCTGGAGCTCTACCATTGAGCTACACCCGCGCCCCGCGCAGCGACCCTGAACCATCTGGAACCGCGGCCGGGAATGGAGGGGGTTGGATTCGAACCAACGTAGGCGAAGCCAGCGGATTTACAGTCCGCCCCCTTTAGCCACTCGGGCACCCCTCCGTGCTCCGTCGCGGCCCGCAAGCGGCGGGCGCGCGGGACTAGCCCCATGCGCGCGGGACTGTCAACGCCGGCGCGAAGGCGGCAGGATGGGCGGATGCACCGCCCGCCGCCCCGCCGTCCCGGTCCCCCCAAGCCCCGCGCCCCCAAGCCCCGCGCCACCGGCGCCGAGGCCGAGGCGCCGCGCGCGCCCTCGCCGCGCGGGCGCGACCGGCGGGGCATGAACGATCCCCGCCCCGACCGCGCGCCCGCCCCGCCGCCGTCACCCGCCCAGAAGCCCGCCGCCGCGAAGGAGGCCGCGCCGCCCGGCACCTATTGGCTGCACGGCCTGCATGCGGTGGCCGCCGCGCTCGCCAATCCGCGCCGCCGCGCCCGCCGCCTGCTGCTGACGGCCGAGGCCGAGGCCGAGCTCGGCACCCGCCTGCCGAAGCCCTGGCGGCTCGCGCCCGAGCGTGCCGACCGCCACCGCTTCCAGACCTTCCTGCCCGAGGATTCCGTCCACCAGGGCGCGGCGCTGCTGACCGAGCCGCTGACGCCGCTCGATCTCGACCAGGCGATCGCGAAGTCGGACGGCCCGGTGCTGCTGCTCGACCAGGTGACGGACCCGCGCAATGTGGGCGCGATCCTGCGCTCGGCCGCCGCCTTCGGCGCCGCCTGCGTCGTCATGCAGGACCGCCACGCGCCGCCCGAGACGGGCGCGCTGGCGCGCGCCGCCTCCGGCGCGCTCGAGACGGTGCCGATCGCCCGCGAGGTCAACCTCGCGCGGGCCATCCAGACGCTCCAGCGCGCCGGCTTCTGGGTGATCGGGCTGGCCGGCGAGGCGAAGCTCACCCTCGCCCAGGTGCTGCCGCGGGACCGGCGCGTGGCGCTCGTGCTCGGCGCCGAGGATGCGGGGATGCGCCGCCTCCAGCGGGAGACCTGCGACGAGCTCGCCCGCCTGCCGATCGGCGCCGGGATGGAGAGCCTGAACGTCGCCGCCGCCGCCGCCGTCGCCCTCTACGAGACCGCCCGCGACCGGGCAGGAGCCGCGCCATGACCAGCCAGGCCGCCGCCGCCATCCTCGCCGCCCGCCGCGCCCGCACCCTGCTCCAGCCGCTCGGGCCCGCGGCACCGGCCGATGTCGCCGCCGGCTATGCGGCGCAGCGCGAGATCGCCGCGGCCCTCGGCGCGGTCCCGCCGGCCGGCTTCAAGATCGGCGCGACGACGAAGCAGATGCAGGCCTATCTCGGCCTCTCGGGCCCCGCCGCCGGCTTCGTGGCGCAGGAGGGGCTGCAAGCCGCCCATGGCCATTTCCGCCATGCCGACCTGATCGGCCCCGGCGTCGAATGCGAGGTGGGGCTGCGCCTCGGCGCCGACCTGCCGGCCGGCCCCTGCACGCGCGCGCAGGCGGCCGCCGCGGTGGCCGAGGTCTTCGCCGCCATCGAGATCGTCGAGAAGCGCTACGACGACCTCGCCGCGCTCGGCACGCCGACGCTGATCGCCGACCAAGTGTTCCACCGCGCCGGGGTGCTCGGCGCGCCGGCCGAGGGCTGGCGGCAGGCCGATCTCGGCGCGATCCGCGGCCGCATCACGGTGGATGGCGCCCTCCGTGGGGAGGGGGTCGGCGCCGACCTGCTCGGCCACCCCTTCGAGGCGCTGGCCTGGCTCGCCGCATCCCCGGCCGCCGAGGTGTTCGGCGGCCTCCGGGCCGGCCAGGTGGTGTTCCTCGGCTCCGTCACCCCGCCGATCTGGCTGGACGGCCCCTGCCGCGTGGTCGTGGAGTTCGACCTGCTGGGCAGGGCGGAGGCGACCTTCGCCTGATACCAACGGCCGCTTTCAGCGACTCGTTGGTATTTTTTGCCCTCAGGCGCCGGGCGCGGCCTCCGGCCGCTTGGCTCGCCGCATCAGCGGCGGGCCGCATTCGCGGCCTCGGCCGGCTACGCCGGCCGCAGGCCAGTCAACACGGCCGTTGGTATGATTCCGCCGCGGTTCACGCTTCGGCAAGCCCCGCGATGTCAGGATGGGCGGGCCGCCGGATGCGGCCCCCCGCCAGGATGGCGCCCCCCGAAAGACGGAGCGCCATGCGTACCGACAACTGGAACACCCTGCCGGAGGAATTGCAGCTCGTCCTCTCGCGGGAGGCGCTGCGCCGCGCGGCGGACACGCTGGCGGAGCACGCGCTGCTGCTGGCCGAGGAGATGGAGCGCGGCACGCTGACCGACCGCGGCGGGCCGGATGCGCTCCGGCTCTTCGCCGCCGTGGTGCGGGCGACGAACGAGGACGCGCTGGGCCCGGTCGGCCACGCGTGAGCGCGGCGGCGCCCTGACGTGCCGATCACGCCGGGTCGGTCGTCCGCCGCCCCGTATGGTGCAGCCAGTGATGCCAGAGCAGCCGCGCCGCGACCGCCCGGTGCGGCGCCCAGGCGCGCGCCATCGCGGCCAGTTCCGGGATGGCCGGGCGCACCGCGAGGCCGAGCCGCTCCGCCACGGCGGCCCGCAGCGCGAGGTCGCCGGCGGGGAAGATGTCGGGCCGGCCCTGCGCGAACAGCAGGTGCACCTCCGCCGTCCAGCGGCCGATGCCGCGGATCGCGGTGAGCGCCGCGATCGCCGCCTCGTCGGGCAGCGCCTCCAGCATCGGCTCGCTGATCCGGCCGGCCAGCACGGCCTCCGCGAGCGCCCTGCCATGCGCCACCTTCTGCCGCGTGAGCCCGCCCTCGATGCCGATCCGCGCCGGATCGAGTGCGAGGAAGCCCTCCGGCGTCGTCGCGCCGGGCAGGGCGGCGAGGCGGCGCCAGATGGCGAAGGCGGCCTCGTTCGAGACGAGCTGCGCGCAGATCGCCCGCAGCAGGCCGGGAAAGCCGCGGTCGCGCGTGATCCAGGGCAGCGCCCCGGCGCGGGCCTCGATACCGGCGAAGATGCGGGGATGAATCGAAACGAGCCGCTCGATGGCGGCCCTGGCCCAGTCCGGGATGTCTTGGGGGTAGTGGGGCGGCGGGGATGAAGGGGAGAGTGACATCCCCGCCGCCGTAGCATGAGGCCAATCCGGAGTCTTAGAGGGGGTAGTATCCGCGGCGGGGAGAGGCTGCCGCGGCCGTCCGGCCTGCTGTGAGACGGATATTGCCCCGCCCCGCGCGCCGGGCGAAGCGCCGAAGGGTGAGCAATTGCAACGGTGTGTTGCAGACGCCCCAGACCCGGCCGATCCGTCTATTTCAGCGTGGTTTGGCCCTCGGCGCGGCCGGATTCGTTGTTCTATATTGTGCGGATGGAAAGCGCCCCGCCCCATATCCTGGTCGTGGACGACGATCGCGAGATTCGCGATCTCCTCGCGAAGTTCCTGGAGAAGCAGTCCTTCCGCGTCACCACCGCGCGCGACGTGCGGGAGGCGCGGAAGCTCTGGCCGATGGGGCGCTACCACCTGGTGGTGCTGGACCTGATGATGCCGGGCGAATCGGGGCTCGACTTCGCGCGCTTCCTGCGCAGCCAGTCCGACGTGCCGATCGTGATGCTGACCGCCATGGGGGAGGAGACGGACCGCATCGTCGGGCTGGAACTCGGGGCGGACGACTACATCTCGAAGCCCTTCAACCCGCGCGAGCTGCTGGCGCGGATGCGCGCCGTGCTCCGCCGCGCCGCCGGCGACAGCACCACCTCGGCGGTGGAGGAGGAGCCGCCGGCCAAGGTCATCCGCTTCTCCGGCTGGCAGCTCGAGACCTCGCGCCGGCGGCTGCTGAACCCGCAGGGCGTGGAGGTGCCGCTGACCGGCGGCGAATACGAGCTGCTGATGGCGCTGATCGAGCGGCCGAACCGGGTGCTGACGCGCGACATGCTGATGGACCTGCTGCGCGGCCGCCAGGCGGGGCCCTTCGACCGCGCGATCGACGTCGCGGTTTCGCGCCTGCGGCGCAAGCTCGAGGATGACGGGCGCAACCCGCAGCTCATCAAGACGGTCCGTGGCGGCGGCTATGTGCTCGCCACCACGGTCGAGCGCGGGTGAGCGGCGGGCTCGAACTCCTGCCGGCGGCGGCGGCCGCGGCGCCGCCCGACGAAAGGCGCGTCGGCCGCCTCCGCGGCCTCCTCCGCCGGCTCGCGCCCCGCTCGCTCGGCGGCCGCACCGCCGTGTTCCTGCTGATGGCGCTGATCGTCGTGCAGATCCTGGGGCTGACGATCCACGCGCTCGACCGCGTGGACCTCCAGCGCTTCAACGACGCCCGCGAGGTCTCGCAGCGCGGCTTCGCCGTCTGGCGCACCCTGGTGGCCACGCCGCCCGAGCGGCGGCTCGCGCTGCTCAACGACCTCGAACTGCCGCAGGCGCTCCGCGTCGCCTACGAAGTGGAGCCCTGGGCGCGGCCGGGCAACCCGCCGCCGCCGGGGCCGATCCTGCGGATGATGCGGCTCGAGGCCTATATGGGCGGGCCGCCGCGCTTCCGCCCGCGCGAGATCGCGGTCTCCGGCACCAACCGCCCCGGGGTGCTGCTGGCGAGCCTGCGGCTGCCCGATGGCAACTGGCTCAACATGCGGGTGGAACTCCCGCCGCCGCGGCCCTGGCATTCCGACACCTTCCTCGCCGCCTTCGGGCTGATGACGCTGGCCGCCGCGGGGCTCACGCTCTGGACGGTGCGGCGCCTGACCAGGCCGGTCGCCGATCTCGCCGCCGCCGCCGACCGGCTCGGCCGCGACGTGAACGCCCCGCCCCTGCCGGAGGATGGGCCGACCGAGGTCGCCACCGCCTCCCGCGCCTTCAACACCATGGCCGAGCGCATCCGCCGCTTCGTCGGCGACCGCACCCAGATGCTGGCCGCCATCGGCCACGACCTCAAGACGCCGATCACCCGGCTCAAGCTGCGCGCCGAGATGCTCGACGACGACGAGATGCGGGAGAAGATCATCGCCGATCTCGAGGAGATGGAGGCGATGATCGGCGCGACGCTGACCTTCGCGCGCGACGAGGCCTCGGCCGAGCCCTCGCGGGCGGTCGATCTCGCGGAGCTGTGCCGGACGGTGCTGGACGAGGCGGCGGATGCGCGGCCCGAGCTGCCCGAATCGGCCGTCGGCTACCAGGGGCCGGAGCACCTGACCGTGAGCGCCCGGCCGGTGGCGCTGAAGCGGGCGCTGGCGAACCTGGTCGGCAATGCGCTGGCCTATGGCGGATCGGCGCGGCTCTCGCTGGCCAAGCCCGAGCGCGGGCAGATCCGCATCCTGATCGAGGATGACGGGCCCGGCGTGCCCGAGCACGAGCTCGAAGCCGTGTTCCAGCCCTTCCGCCGGCTGGAGGGCAGCCGCAACCGGGAGACGGGCGGCACCGGGCTCGGCCTGCCGATCGCGCGCAACGTCGCCCGCGCGCATGGCGGCGATGTCGTTCTCCGCAACCGCCCGGGCGGCGTCGGGCTGCAGGCGCTGGTCACGCTGCCGGTGTAGCGGGGGCCTCGGGTGGCGTGCCGTCGCCGCGCATGCGCAGGAAGGCCAGCGTGCCGGCCAGCGCCCAGAGAATGAGCAGGGGGGCGCGCCATTCGCGCGGGTTGCGGAGCGCCTGGCGGATCGTCGAACGCGTCTCCCAATAGGTGGCGCGCCAGATGTGCCAGTCGCCCAGCCGGGCATGCTTCGTCGCGAAGGCGCCCTTGCTGAACCAGTAGCCGCGCATCAGCCGCCAATAGGTGGCCTGCCCGCTGCGGCCATGGTCGTGCGACACCGCGAAGCCCGGGTCGTAGACGACCGGGATCCCGGCCCGCAGCGCGCGCCAGAAGAAATCCGTATCCTCGGCCGCGTGCAGCGGCGTCCCGGCGCCGAAGCGCTCGTCGAACCAGCCGATGCGGTCCAGGACGATACGGCCGAAGCCGAGATTCGCGCCGTGGATGAAGCCGAACAGCGCGTCGCGCGGGCCGAGCACCGCGCGGTCGCGATCGGTCTTGACCGAGACATGGAGATGGTCCGGGTTGGCGAGTTCCACGCGCCCACCCAGCACCTGCATCGGCTCCGCGGCGAGCAGCGCGACGGCCTGCACCAGCCAGTCCGGCTCGGGCAGGCAATCGTCGTCGGTGAAGAGGATCAGGCTGCCGCCGGCCGCCGCAAGCGCCTGGTTGCGCGCGGCGGCGAGGCCCGGGCGGGGCGCGGCCACGCGGCGGATCGGGAACGGCGCGTCCTCGGCCGCGGCGGCGACGACTTCGGGGGTGGCGTCGGTCGAGCCGTTGTCGGCGACGAGGAGTTCCACCGCCCAGCCGGCCGGCAGTGGGAGGCGGCGCATCGCCGCCAGGGTCCGGGCGAGCGAGTCCGCGCGGTTGCGCGTGCAGATCAGGATGGAGACGGCCTGGCGCCGGTCGGACATCGCGCGGCGCCTCGCTTGCAAGCCACAACCTGCCGCGGAGGTACCGCCCGGCCGCCGGGGCGGTCAAGCAGGCCAGGGCGCCTCCCAGACCATCGCCTCGACCTTGTGGCCGTCGAGGTCGCGGATGAAGGCGGCGAAGTAGGGCTCGCCATAATGCGGGCGCGGCCCGGGCGGGCCCTCGCAACGGCCGCCGGCGTCCAGTGCCACGCGGTGGAAGGCGGCGACCGCGGCGCGGTCCGGCGCGAGGAAGGCGACATGGGTGCCGTTGCCGACAGCGGCGGGGCGGCCGTCGATCGGCACCTGGATCCAGAATTCGGGGAAGCGCCGCCCCCAGGCGGCGGCGCCGGGGAACCCCTCGAGCCGGCGGAGGCCGAGCGGGGCGAGCGCGGCATCGTAGAAGGCGACGGCGCGGTCGAAATCATTCGTGCCGAGCGAGACATGGCTCAGCCCGGATTCGGGTGTTTCGGACATTCTCGATCCTCCTGCCCGCCCCTTCTGCCCGCCCGGCGGTTGATCCGGGTTGCGGATTCGGGGCGAAGGGAATCGGACAAAATCACCCCCTCACAGCCCGCTGAGCCAGAGCGTCACCTCCCCGGCGAGCAGGCTCGTGACGAGGCCCATCAGCGACCAGCGCAGCGCCTGCCGCCAGGCGGGCTCGGGGCGGGCGGGGATGAAGCGGAAGGGGCTCTCCCAGGCCAGCGGCGGCGCGCTGCCGGAGGGCATGGCGGGGGCGGGGATGTGCAGGGCGTGGCGCATGTCGCATTAGAGAACATATCAAGAACATGGGCGCAAGCACGAATTGCGCGCAACCGCTTTCCCCTGGACGCCGGCGCCGCAGGGCCCGAACATCTCCTACCGCGTGAGGAGAGCCCGCATGGCCGACGACCCTGCCGAGACGAAGCTGCGCCGTCGGCTTCTCGTGCTGCGCCTGGCGGCGCTGGGCGGGGCCTCGGCGGTGCCGGGGCTGGCGGGCGCGCAGGGCACCAAGGGCGGCGGCGGCGCGGCGCCCGCGCCCGGCACCAAGGGTGGCGGCGGCGCCCCGCCCGCCCGAAGCGGCTTGACCGACAGCGACCCGAGCGACGAGCCCGGCAATGGCCGCACCGGAAACCGTGCCCCGCCGCGCGCGGGCGTGAGCGACTCCGACCCCTCCGACCCGCCCGGCCAGGGACGTGGCGGCGGGCAGCGCACGGGCGTCAGCGATTCCGACCCCTCCGACCCGCCGGGCCAGGGCCGCGGTGGGCAGCGCGGCGGGATCAGCGATTCCGACCCCTCCGACCCCCCGGGCCAGGGCCGTGGTGGGCAGCGTGGCGGGATCAGCGATTCCGATCCCTCCGACCCGCCCGGCCAGGGCCGCGGCGGCGGGCAGCGCACGGGCGTCAGCGATTCCGACCCCTCGGACCCGCCCGGCCGTGGCCGCGGCGGCGCGCGGCCACAGCCCGCGGGGCCGACCGACACCGACCCGTCGGACCCGCCGGGTCGCGGCCGTGGGCGGGGGCCGGCGGTGAAGACGATCTGACCGGCTGCGACCGGCGGGTCAGCCGATCAGGATGCCGCGTCCGGCGAAGAAGCGGGCGAAGCGGTCGGACGGCAGGCGCGCATCGGCCTGCGTCGCCTTCGTGTCGCCCGACGGGTTGTGGAAGCGCAGCGCGCCGTCCGGCGCGACACCGAATACCAGCACCAGATGCCCGCCGCGCGCGGGCGGCTCCGCCCCGGGCCGGCGGATCGCCGGATGGACCGAGGCGATGAACAGCGCACCGGGCACGAGCAGGCCCGCGATCTCCTCGGCCCCGATCTCCGTCACCACCCGCGCGGCGATCCCCTGCCCTGCCAGCCAGGCGACCGCGCCGGCATAGACCAGGCCGCGGATCGCCCCGTCCGGTGCGGCGACATAGCCGCCCTCGGCCTGCACCGCGCGGCGGATGGCGTGGATCGGAGGGACCGGCCGGCCCCGCGCGCCGAGCGCCATCTGGAGGCAGGCGCAGCCGCAGAGATGCTCGGCCCAGATGGCGTATTCGGCGGCGCTTGCGGCGCCGGAGTCGCGCCAGCGCGGATCGGTCGCGGGATCGCGGCCGGCGAGGAAGGCGGCGACGAGATCGGGCGATTCCCATTGCGCGCGGTACGGCGGCGCGGCGTCGTCCCCCCACCCCGGCCCTCCCCCGCAAGCGGGGGAGGGAGGGTCAGGCGGCATCGTTCAGGTGGCAGGCGCTGCGGTGGCCGGGCGCGACCTCGCGGAGCGTCGGCGCCTCCTCGCGGCAGCGCCCGATCGCGAGGGGGCAGCGCGGGTGGAAATGGCAGCCGGGCGGCGGGTTCAGCGGCGAGGGGATCTCCCCCTTCACCACGGCGAAGGCGCGCTTGCGGTTCTCGATCCGCGGCACGCTGTCGAGCAGGGACCGCGTGTAGGGGTGGTTGGCGCGCTTGAAGATCGTCTCGGTCGGCGCCTCCTCCACCACGCGGCCGAGATACATGATGACCACGCGGTCCGAGAGATGCTCCACCACGCCGAGGTCGTGGGAGATGAAGAGGTAGGTGAGGTCGAGCTCGCGCCGGAGCCGCATGAACAGGTTGAGGATCTGCGCCTGGATCGAGACGTCGAGCGCGGCCACCGCCTCGTCGCAGACGATGAATTCCGGCTGCACCGCGAGCGCGCGCGCGATGCCGATGCGCTGGCGCTGGCCGCCCGAGAACTGGTGCGGGTAGCGCCGCTTGAAGCCGGGATCGAGCCCGGCGCGGCGCATCTGGTCGTCCACGTAGGTGTCGAAATCGGCGCGCCGGACGAGGCCATGGACCAGCGGCGCCTCGCCCACGATGTCGGCCACCCGCATGCGCGGGTTGAGCGAGGCGTAGGGGTCCTGGAAGATCATCTGGCGCTTCAGCTTGGCGTCGCGCGCCACCTGCCCGGACAGCGCGCCGACCGCCTGGCCCTTCCAGAACACCTCGCCATCCGATTGCGGGAGGATGCCGGCGACGATCCGCCCGAGGGTGGACTTGCCGCAGCCGCTCTCGCCGACCAGGCCGACGACCTCCCCCTTGCGGACGCGCATGTCCACGCGGTCCACGGCGTGCACCACCTCCTCCCGCACATCGGCGCCGAGGCGGCGGGCGAGCTTCGCCGCGATATCGAGCTTCTTTGCGAAGCGGCGGCTGACGCCGCGCAGCTCCACCATCGGGGTCTCGGTCTCCGTGAAGACCCGCGGCGTGTGGTCGAGCGCCGCGCTCATGCCACCTGCTCCAGGTTCTCGAGATGCGGATGGTGGCATCGCGCGAGCCGCGCGGGGCGCCATTCGGCGAGCTCCGGCATCGCGCCGCAATCCTCCTGCGCGCGCGGGCAGCGGGCGCGGAAGGCGCAGCCGGGGTTGAGCGAGAGGAGGGAGGGCGTCATGCCGGGGATCTGGCGCAGCGGCTCGCCGCGGCGGTTGCGGCTGGGGACGGATCCGATCAGGCCGTGGGTGTAGGGATGCAGCGGCGCGTCCAGCACCTCCCCCACATCGCCCTGCTCCACGATCTTGCCGGCGTACATCACCGCGATCTCGTCGGCCAGGCCGGCGACCACGCTGAGATCGTGGGTGATCCAGATCAGCGAGGTGCCGGTGGTGGCGGCGAGTTTCTGCACCTCGGCGAGGATCTGGCCCTGGATCGTCACGTCGAGCGCGGTGGTCGGTTCGTCGGCGACGATGAGATCGGGGCGGTGCAGCAGCGCGATGGCGATGGCCACCCGCTGGCGCATGCCGCCCGAGAACTGGTGCGGATAGGATTTCAGCCGCTCGTCCGGGCTCGGGATGCCGACCAGGCCAAGCGCGTCGCGGGCGCGGGCGCGGGCCTCGGCCTCGCTCACCTTCTCATGCGCGAGCACCGTCTCGATCATCTGGGTGTCCACCCGCAGGACCGGATTGAGCGTCATCATCGGGTCCTGGAAGATCATCGCGATGCGGTTGCCGCGCAGGTGGCGCATCTCCTCGTCGGAGAGCTTGGCGAGGTCGCGGCCCTGGAACCAGATGCTGCCGCCGACGATGCGCCCCGGCGGGTCCACGAGGCCCATGACCGAGAAGCCGGTGACCGACTTGCCCGAGCCGGATTCACCCACCAGGCCGAGCACCTTCCCGCGCGCCACGGTGAAGGAGACGTCGTCCACCGCCTTCACCACGCCGGCGCGGGTGAAGAAATGGGTCCGCAGGTTGCGGACCTCGAGGGTTGGCGCGCCTTGCGGCGCGACGAGCGTGGGGGCGGTCATCGGGCATCCCCGGATATCGAAGCGCGGCATTCGCCCACCCACCCCCACCCTCCCCCGCAAGGGGGGAGGGAGTTGGCGTCCCCCTCCCATCGCGGGAGGGGGCAGGGGGAGGGGGCTGCGACCGCTTCCATCACTTCTTCAGTCTCGGGTTCAGCACGTCGCGCAGGTGGTCGCCCACCAGGTTGATGCTGACGATCGTCACCAGCAGCGCGATGCCGGGATAGAAGCTGATCCAGTATTTCCCGCTGAGCATGTACTCGTAGCCATTGGCGATCAGCAGGCCGAGCGAGGGCTCGGTGATCGGCACGCCGAGGCCGAGGAAGGAGAGCGTCGCTTCCAGCGCGATGGCGCGCGCCACCTGCATCGTGCCGATGACGATCAGCGGCGGCAGGCAGTTCGGCAGCAGGTGGCGGAACAGGATGCGCCGGCGGGGAAGCGCGAGGCACTCCGCCGCCTCGATGTATTCGCGCCGGCGTTCCACCAGCGCCGTGCCGCGCACCGTGCGCGCGTAATAGGCCCATTCCACCACGACGATCGCGATGACCACGTTCATGATCGACTTGCCGAGGAAGGCGAGGATCATGAGGGCCACGAGGATCGCGGGGAAGGAGAGCTGGAGGTCCACCACGCGCATGATGGCGCTGTCGGTCCGCCCGCCGGCATAGGCCGCGAGCAGCCCGAGCGAGGCACCGACCATGCAGGCGAGGAAGGCCGAGCCCGCGCCGACGGTGAGCGAGATGCGGAGCCCGTACATGATCGCCGAGAGCATGTCCCGCCCCTGGTCGTCGGTGCCGAGCCAGAAGGTCATGTTGTCGTCGCCGTTGCGGCTGCCCGGCTCGAGCCGTCCGTCCATGATGTCGAGCACGGCGAGGTCGTAGGGGTTCTGCGGCGCGATGATCGGCGCGAGCACCGCGAGCACGGCGATGATCGCGAAGATGCCGAGGCCGACCAGGGCGAGCTTCGATTCCGCGAATTCCGAGACGAAGCGGCGGAACGGCGTCTCGACGCGCTCGGCGGCGGGGGATGCGCCTTGCAGGGCGACGCTCATGCGGCGAGCCTTCCAGCCGGGCGGCGCCCTCCCCCGCCATGCGGGGGAGGGCTGCGGTGGGGGTGCGGAGGATGGGCGCGCGCCGATCCTGGCGCCCCCACCCCGGCCCTCCCCCGCGAGGCGGGGGAGGGAGAAACGGCGCCCTGCATCACTTCCCCTCCAGCCGGACGCGCGGATCGAGCAGCGAGTAGGTGAGATCCACGATCAGGTTGATGGTGATGAACATCAGCACGATGATCATCAGGTAAGCCACGATCACCGGCCGATCGAGCACGTTGATGCTGTCGATGATGAGCTTGCCCATGCCCGGCCAGGCGAAGATGCTCTCCGTCACCACCGAGAAGGCGATGGTCGAGCCGAATTCGAGGCCGGTGACGGTGACGACCGGGATCAGGATGTTCTTGAACACATGGACGAAGGTGACGCGGAAGGGGGATAGGCCCTTGGCGCGGGCGAACTTCACGTAGTCCATCAGCATCGTCTCGCGCACGCCGGCGCGCGTCAGGCGGATCACCAGGCTGATCTTGAACAGCGCGAGGTTCAGCGCCGGCATCGCCAGATGCGCGAGGCCATCGGCCGTGAGGAAGGACCAGCGCAGGCCGAGCACCTCCACCGTGTCGCCCCGCCCGGTCGAGGGCAGCCAGCCGAGCTGCACGGCGAACACCATGATCAGCATCAGCCCGACCCAGAAGGTCGGCAGCGAGAAGCCGAGTATGGAGCCGGCCATGATGGTCTTCGCACCCAGGCTGTGCGGCCGGAGCCCGGCATAGAGGCCGAGCGGCAGGCCGATCAGCACCGCGCCGAAGGTCGCGGCGATGGCGAGTTCGAGGGTCGCCGGCATGCGCTGCAGGATCAGCGTGAGCGCCGGTTCGTTGAAGACGAAGCTCCGCCCGAGATCGCCGCGGAGCGCATTGCCGAGGAACACCAGGTACTGCTCGTGCAGCGGCAGGTCGAGGCCGAGCGCGCGGATCGCGCGCTCCTTCTCGATCTGGTCCGCGTCCGGGCTGATCAGGATCTCGACCGGGTCGCCGATCCCGTAGACGCCGATGAACACGATCACCGACATCGCAAGGACGACGCCGACCGCCTGGATCAGCCGGCGGAGGAGATAGACGCTCATGGTGCGGCTTCGCCGCCGCGGCGGAAGCCGCGGGCCCCGTTCGGGGCCTCGGCCGGCTTCGCCGTCCGCCAGCGCGGGTGGCGCTGTCCCGGAGACATGCTTCGCACCTCAGCGCATCGTCGCGGGGCGGACGTCCTGGGCGCGGGTCAGCTCGTCCACCCGCGCGCTGTGGGTGAGGTTGCGCCGCATCGCCCAGATGTTGGTCTGGATGTGCAGCGGGATCACCGCGACGTCCTCGGCGGCCATGCGCTGGATGTCGATCAGCATCCGCTCGCGCTTCGCCTCGTCGAGTTCGGACAGCGAGGCGAGCAGCATCTCATCGAGCTGCGCATTGGAATAGCGGCCGCGGTTGGAGGCGCCCCAGCCGCGCTGCGGGTTCGCCGTGCCGATGATGTTGCGCATCGGGTGGCTGCCATCGGGGTTGGAGCCCCAGCCGATCAGATGGGCCGAGAACTCCTGCCGGCCGGCGCGGCCGACGAAGGTGGCCCAGGTCTGCGCCTCGACCGCGGTGCGGACGCCGATGCGCGACCACATCTGCCCGACCGCCTGGGCGATGCGGGCATCGTTGATGTAGCGGTCGTTCGGGCTGTTGAGCTGGATGCGGAAGCCGTTCGGATAGCCGGCCTCCGCCAGCAGGCGGCGCGCGCCGTCGGGATCGAAGGGGATCGGCGGCAGGTCGGCGACGTGGCTGAAGGTGCCGGGCGGCAGGAACTGGTTCGCCGGCGTCGCCGCGCCGTCCATGATGCGGCTGGTGATCGCCGCGCGGTCGATCGCCATGGAAAGCGCACGCCGCACCCGCACGTCGCGCAGCGGGTTGCGGCCGAGCGGGCGGCCGTCATTGTCGGTGATCTGCGGGCTGTTCTCGTTCTCGGCGCGCAGATGGTCGAGGCCGAGGAAGATCAGCCTGAGCCCGACCGTCTCCGACAGGTGCAGCCGCTGGTCGTTGCGCAGCCGCGCGAGGTCGGTGGTGGGCACCTGGTCGATGAAGTCCACATTGCCCGCCAGCAGCGCCGCCGTGCGCGTCGCGTCGTTGGTGATCATGCGGTAGCTGACGCGCTGGAAGGGCGAGGCGCCCTCGAAATACTCGGCGTTGCGCTCGAACTCGATCACCTCGCCCTGGCGGTGCGCGGCGACGCGGAAGGGGCCGGTGCCGATCGCGTTGCGGCCGGCATTGAAGCCCTCCGTCGTCGGGTTCGGGTCGGTCGCCGCGCTGATGATCCGCACATTCGTCATGTCGAGCGGCATCAGCGGATAGGGCGAGGCGGTGTGGAAGCGGATGGTCAGCGGATCCACGATCTCGATCCGCTGGATCGGCCGCGAATAGGCCGCGAAGGAGGAGGGCGCGTTCGGCACGTTCGGCAGCCGGCGGAGCGTGAAGGCGACATCCTCGGCGGTGAAGGGCTGGCCGTTGTGGAAGCGCACATCGGGCCGCAGCTTGAATTCCCAGGTCGTCGGCCCGACCGCGCGCCATTCGAGCGCGAGCCCGGGGACGTTGCGCGCCTGCGCGTCCGTCTCGACCAGCTTCGAGAAGATCATGTCGGAGACGGCGTTGTTCGGCGAGAGCTGGTGGTAGTGCGGATCGAGCGAGGTCACCGGCGCGCCGACCGCCATGGTGAGCGTCTGCGCCCCGGCCGCGGCCGTCAGCGCCATCGTCGAAACGCCGGCCATCGCGGCCATGCGGATGCCATGCAGCATTGCTGCTCTCCCTCTCCCGGAACTCCCTGTCGGGATCATGAGTAGCAGTCCGCCCGGGCCGAGGCTAGCTTGCGATGGACCGCCCCCCAACAGGAGGACGCGCATGCGCCGCGCACTGCTCCCCCCTGCCCTTCTGATCGGCCTGATGGCCGGCCTCGCGACCCCCGCGCTCGGCCAGACGCTGACGATCGCGGCCGGCGGCGCGATCACCTCGCTCGATCCGCATTTCTTCAACGCGGCGCCGAACAACGCCATCGCCGAGCACATCTTCGGCCGGCTCGTGGACCGCGACGACCAGGCGCGCATCCGGCCGCAGCTCGCGGAATCCTGGCGGCTGATCTCGGACACCGAATGGGAGTTCCGGCTGCGCCGCGACGTCACCTGGCATGACGGGCGCCCCTTCACCGCCGACGACGTGCTCTTCACCTTCGAGCGCGCGCCCAACGTGCCGAACAGCCCGGGCGGGTTCGGCGCGACGCTGCGCAGCGTGAAGTCGGCCGAGGCGCCCGATCCCTACACGCTCCGCATCACCACGCATTGGCCGAACCCGGTGCTGCTGCCCGAACTCGCCTCCGTCTTCATCGTCTCGCGCCATGTCGGCACCGGGGCGACGACGGAGGCCTACAATGCGGGCCGCGCGGCGATCGGCACCGGGCCCTATCGCGTGGCGAGCCACCGCCAGGGCGACCGGACGGAGCTCACCCGCAACGAGGCCTATTTCGGCGGCGCCGAGCCCTGGGCGCGCGTCTCCTACCGCTTCATCGCCGCCGATCCGGCGCGCACCGCGGCACTCCTCGCGGGCGATGTGGACATGATCGACCAGGTCGCGCCGAACGACCTGCCGCGGCTCGAACGCGACCAGCGCGTCGTCGTCTCGCGCATCGCCTCGCTCCGGCTCGCGCATCTCGGGCCGGACCATTCGCGCAGCGGCCCCCTGCCGCATGTGACGGACAACGAGGGCCGGCCGCTCCCCTCCAACCCCTTCCAGGATTTGCGCGTCCGCCGCGCGCTCAACATGGCGATCAACCGCGACGTGCTGGCCGAGCGCGCGATGGACGGGCTCGCCGCGCCGGCCGGCCAGTGGCTGCCCGTCGGCGCCTGGTCGCATGACCCGGCGACGCGCCCGCCCGCCTTCGACCCCGATGGCGCGCGGCGGCTGCTGGCCGAGGCCGGCTTCCCCAACGGGTTCCGCATGACGCTGCACACGATGAACGACCGCTTCCCCAACGACGCGCGGCTCTCGCAGGCGGTGGCGCAGATGTGGAGCCGGATCGGCGTGCAGACGGCGGTGGAGGCGCTGCCCTGGGCGAGCTATTCGGCGCGCGCCTCGCGGCAGGAATTCTCGATGTCGCTCGGCTCCTGGGGCAGCACGACGGGCGAGGGGCTGTCCTTCCCCAAGAGCGTGCTGGCGACCTTCGACCGCGAGCGCCGCACCGGCTCCTCCAACCAGCGCCGCTTCTCCTCCCCGGAGTTCGACGCGCTGCTGGCGCGCGCGGAGACGATCATGGATGACGAGCAGCGGGAACGCGCCATCCATGAGCTGGTGCGCTGGTCGGCCGAGAACGTGCCGATGTTCCCGCTGGTCCACCTGACCAATGTCTGGGCGGTGAAGCGCGGGCTTGCGCACACGCCGCGGATGGATGAGCGGACGCTGGCGATGGGGGTGCGGCCGGCGCGATAGGGCGGCGCCCGTTCGCGTGCAACCGCGTCGGGGTTGCACCGAGCGGGCATGGGCAGCGGCTGGTGGCGTGGCCTACCGGGAGTCCCGGAGCGGGCCTGATCACGCTTGCCTGCAAATGCCGCAGGCGTCACCGCCTCCGGCTGGGATGACACCAATTCCGCCGGCCCCGATCCCTCACGACCAGACGCAAGACCGCCAGGCTGATGGCCGTTCGGTCGGCGAAGCGCGCAGCCCCGCAAGGCCGCGCACCGGAGCGGTGAGCCGAACGGCTCACCTCAACCGATACACCTCCACCGCCCCCCGGAACTCCGCGACCGACGCGAACAGCGCGTAGTCGCGCTCGACCGCTTCCATCACCGCCTGCGCGGCCTCGGGCCGCATCGTGTGCATCCAGCCGCGGTCCACCACGATCGCCACCGGGCGCGAATCAAGCACCCGCGCCAGCTCCTCGCGCGTGTTGGTGTCGGAGAGGTCCTCGAACACGCCGGTCAGGTGCGGCGGGAAGGGAAAGCGCGTCGCGGCGCGGACGCCGGCGATGACATAGACGCTCGGGTGGTAGTTCGCGATGAAGGCCGCCCCGCCCGGCCCCGCGGCGCGGCGCAACTCCGCCGCCACCTCCCGCACCGGGTCGCGATGCGGCCAGCCGGGGCCGCGTTCCAGCCGGTGATGGATCTCGGTGAGCCAGGCGCTCGCGGCGATCGCGCCGACCAGGCCGAAGAAGACGCCGCGCGGCCAGCCCGGCCGGGCGAGCGGCAGCGCCAGCCGCCAGCAGCCGATCGCGGCCAGGATCGAGAGCGGCGGCAGCCAGAGCAGGAAGTAATGCGCGAAGTAGAAGCCGGGGCCCGCGATCGCGGCACTCGTCACCGCGAACCACAGCACAACCAGCGCCGTCAGCAGCGAAGCCGGCTTCGCCGCGTCGCGCGGCCGCCATGTGGCGAGTGCCACGGCCGCGGCGGCGAAGGCGAAGCCGAGCAGCGTCGCCGCGGCGAAGATGCGCCGCCACGCCTCCCCGGCCGGGATGCGCTCCAGCGCGTAGCGGAAGGGCGCGAGCAGCGAGCCATCGATGTATTCCGCGAGCCAGCCCTGCATCCAGTAGGCCAGCCCCATCAGCAGGAAGGGCGCCGCGCAGAGCGCCGCGTAGAGTGCGGCCATCGCCGCCGCCCGGCCGAAGGAGATCAGCCGCCGCAACAGCGCCGGCAGCACGAGAAGCGCGAAGGCGAGGCAGCCCTCCGGCACCACCACCTGCTTGGCCAGCAGCCCGCAGCCGATCAGCAGCCCCATCGCCGCGACCGCGCCGAAGCCCGGTGCCGTCGGTTCCGCCGCCAGCGCGCGCGCCGTGCCGCGGATGCCGATCGCCATCGCGCCGGCGACGAAGGGCGCGATCAGCAATTCGGTCGTGGTGCAGAGCCCGCCGAGCAGCACCGACTGCGCGGCATAGAGCAGCCCCGCGCCCACGCCGACGGCGCGCGGCGCGCCCGCCGCGCGCACCGCGGCGAACAGCGCGCAGCCCGTCGCCGCCACCGCGATCACGCCGAGCAGCCGTGCCGCCTCGACCGAGACGCCGAACAGCGCGAAGGCGATCGCGAACAGCGCCGGCACGCCCACCGGGTGCATGTCCCACGCCGTCACCAGCGGCCAGCCGCCGGCCAGCCAGTCCCGGGCCTGCACCATGAACAGCCCCTCGTCGGTGTCCACGACGGCGGGGATGAAGGAGGTGGCGCGGAACAGCAGCGCGCCGGCGGCGATGATCGCGAGCGCCACCGCATCCCGCGCGCGCGGCGCGGCATGACGGAGAGAGGCGGGCGCGGCGGGCGCTTCGGGCATCGGAAGTCACCCTGGCCAGCCGCGGCCCGATGCGCAAGGCCGGTTCAGTTCTCCGGCTGGAAGCCGCTGTCGCGCACGATCGGGCCCCATTCGTCCCGCTCGCGCCGGATGCGCGCGGCGAAATCGGCGGGGCTGGCGGAGACGGTCGGCAGATATTCCAGCCTATCGAGCGCCGCCACCATCTCCGGCTGGGCCGCCACGCGGGTGATGGCCGCATGCAGGCCCTGCACGATCGGCGCCGGCGTGCCCGCCGGCAGCAGCGCGCCGAACCACTCGTCCTTCGAGAGGTCGGCATGGCCGAGCTCGGCCACCGTCGGCACGTCCGGGTAGCGCGGGTTGCGCTGCGCCGCGGTGATCGCGAGCATGCGCGCGCCGCTGCCGTGCTGCGGCGAGACGTCGCCGAGCACGCCGACGAAAAGCGGCAGCCGCCCGCCGATCAGGTCCTGCACCGCGGGCACCGCGCCGCGATAGGGCACATGCGTCATGCGCAGGCCGAACTTCTTCGCGAACATCACGCCGAGGAAATGCGGCGCCGAGCCCGCCGCCGGCGAGGCGAAGGGCACCTCCCCCGGCTGCGCCTTCAGCCAGTCCACGAGCTGCGCGAAGCTCCGCGCCGGATGGCCCGCCGGCACGGTGAAGGCGAAGGGGAAGGTGCAGACGGTGGAGACCGGGATCAGGTCCGTCAGCGCGTCGTAGCGCACCTCGCGCGGGAAGACGTGCGGCTGCAGCGTCAGCATGGAGGCGGGCGTCTGCAGATAGGTCGTGCCGTCCTTGTCGGCATCGCGCACATGCTCGACCGCGATGCGCCCGGCCGCGCCCACGCGGCCCTCCACGATGAGGTTCGGCGCGTAGATCCCGCGCAGCCGTTCCGCATAGAGCCGCGCCACCACGTCCGAGGAGCCGCCGGCCGGAAAGCCGATGACGACCCGCGCATTGCGCGCCACGGTCTGCGCGCCGGCAAGCCCCGGCAGCGCCAGCGCCGCGCCAAGACCGAAGGCCGCACGGCGGCCGAACTTCGCACCCATCCTGCCAATCCTCCCTGAAGCCGCGGCCACGTGCCGCTTGAACCCGACCCTTATACCCCATAACAATCCGCCGCGGGAGCATGACGTTCGGGAGGGTGAGATGCCATCCATCGGTCGCCGCGGCGCGCTGGCGCTGGGGCTCGGTGCCATCGCAAACGGGGCCGGGGCGCAGACCGTCCCGCGCAATGTGCGGATGCTGGTGGGCTTCGCCCCCGGCGGGCCGACCGACCTGGTCGCCAGGCTCTATGCCGAGCGGCTGCGCCCGGCCTTCACCACCTCGGCCATCGTCGAGAACCGCCCCGGCGCCTCCGGCCGGCTGGCGGTGGAGGCGGTGCGCGCGGCCGAGCCGGACGGCACCACCCTGCTGATGACGCCGGCCAGCGTGATGACGCTGCAACCCGTCGTCTTCCCGCGCGAGGCGCGCTACGACGCGACGACCGATCTCACCCCGGTCTGCACCCTCTGCGATTTCGGCTTCGGCATCGCGGTGCCGGCGAACCACCCGGCGCGGGACTTCGCGCAGTTCGTCGCCTGGGTGCGGGCGCAGCCCAACGAGGTCGCCTTCGGCACGCCGGGCGCCGGCTCCGGCCCGCATTTCCTGGGCGAGATGCTGGCGCAGGCGATCGGCAAGCGGCTGAACCACATCCCCTATCGCGGCAGCGTGCTCGCGGTGCAGGACACGCTGGCCGGGCGGGTGCCGATCTCGATCGCGGTGCTGTCGGACCAGGTGCCGCATCACGGCGCTGGCTTGCGCATCCTCGCCGTCACCGCAGAGGCGCGGATCCCCCGCCTGCCGGATGTGCCGAGCGTGACGGAGGTGGGGATGCGCCAGCTCGCGGTCAGCGAATGGATGGGGCTGTTCGCGCCGCCGCGCACGCCGCCGGCGATCCTGGCCGCGCTGCACCAGGTGATCGCCGCCGCCGCCCAGACGAGCGAGGTGCGCGAGACGCTCGGCCGCTTCGAGTTCCTGCCGACCATCACCGGCCCCGACGCCTTCCCGGCACGCATCCGCCACGAGCGCGACACCTGGGCGCGGGTGGTGCGCGAGAGCGGGTTCCAGCCGGAGACGTGAAAGCGTCTGCGCGGGCGGCCGTGCTGGCGGGGGCTCTGCCCCCGCGCCCCCGCCGGGGACCCGAGGGGGTCCCCGGACCCCAGCCATCGGTTTTTCATCGCCGCATGGCGGAGGGGGTCAAAGGGCGGCGTGCCGCCCTGTGACCCCCTCCGCCATCCGGCGATAAACGGATCGCAGGTCCAGGAGCCCGCTGGCTCCTGGTGGGGGGTGCAGGGGGGCAAAGCCCCCCGCCAACACGCTCACCGCGCGAACGCCGCCACGACCTCCGCCGGGATCGCGCTCGCGCGGATCCGTCCGCTCTCGGCGTCGCGGGCCGTCCAGACGCGGGTTTCCGTCGCCTCGACGGCCAGGGCCGCGCCCTTCAGCAGCCGGTGCGCCACGTCGAAGGAGGAGCGGCGGAATTCGGTGACGCGGGATTCGATCGTCACCTCGTCGCCATAGGCCGAGGGGATGTGGAACTTTGCGCGCGTGTCCACCATCGGGATGCCGAGCATGTTGTAGTGCTTCGTCCACCTGATCTTCGGCATGCCGAGGGCGGCCTGGAACAGCGCGGCGGTCGAGGCGTCGAACATCGCGAAGTAGCGCGGGTAGAAGACGATGCCCGCCGGGTCGCAATCGCCCCATTCGATCGTGACGGCGCGGGTGTGGATGAGCGTCGGCTCAGGCATCCGGGTTCTCCAGCAGCAGCGCGATGCCCTGCCCGCCGCCGATGCAGGCCGAGGCGATGGCATGCCGCGCGCCACGCCGGCGCAGCTCGCGCGCGGCGGTCAGCGCGAGCCGCACGCCGGTGGCGCCGAGCGGATGGCCGATGGCGATGGCGCCGCCGTTCACGTTGAGCCGGGCCTCGTCGAGCTCGAGCTCCCGCGCGCAGGCCATCACCTGCGCGCCGAAGGCCTCGTTGATCTCGACCACCGCGATGTCGGCAAGGCGCAGCCCGGCGCGGTCGAGCAGCGCGCGGATGGCGGGGACGGGCCCGATGCCCATGATCTCCGGCGGGCAGCCGACGGCGCAGCCGGCGACGAGCCGCGCGAGCGGCCGGCGGCCCTTCGCCTGCGCGCCGGAGGCGATCACCGCCGCCGCCGCGCCATCCACCACGGCCGAGGAGTTGCCCCCGGTCTGCACCCCGCCGAAGGCCGGCCTGATTTTTCCGAGCTGCTCCACCGGCGAGGGCCGCGGGTGGGTATCGGCGTCGAGGCTTTCGATCCGCCGCGGCAGCGCGATCGCACGGTCCTTGAGGCCGGCGCGGGCGAAGGTCTCGCTGACGACGGGCACGATCTCCTCGTCGAAGAAGCCGGCCTCGCGCGCCGCCAGCGCGCGCGCGAAGCTGCGCGCGGCATAGGCATCCACCTCCGCGCGCGTGATGCCGTGGCGCTTCGCAAGTTCCTCGGCCGTGCCGCCCATGTTGAGGTTGCAGGCGGGGTCGTGCAGCGCCTCCCACAGGAAATCCTTGAACTCCACCGCCGCGCCGAGGGCGAAGCCGTTGCGGTGGGTGAAGGCGCAGATCGGGTTGCGGCTCATGCTCTCGGCGCCGGCGGCCAGCGCGAAGCCGGCGCCCTGCCGGTCCACCGCGGTCGCGGCCTGGATCACCGCCTCGATCCCGGTGCCGCAGAGCCGCTGCACGAGCAGCGCCGGCACCTCGATCGGCACGCCGGCATAGAGGCCGACATGGCGCGCAAGGAGATAGGCGTCGAAGCTCGCCGGCGCGAGGGAGCCGGCGACGACGCAGCCGATCTCCTCGCCGCGCACCTCCGCCTTCGCCAGCGCCGCGCGCGCGGCCTTGATGCCGAGATCGATGGGCGAGACGAGCGAGAGCGGGCCGCCGAGATCGGCAAACGGCGTGCGCGCGCCGGCGAGCAGCCAGGCGTCGTTCCAGCTCGTATGGAAGGCGGTCATGGATCGATCCCGAACACATGCGGCGGCGGCGGATCGGCATAGAGCTGATCCACCAGCGCCGCGCGGCGCGCCAGCACGGCACGCTGGTTGAGGCTGCCCTTGTCGGTGATCTCGCCGGCATCGAGCGAGAGCGGCGCGGTCAGCAGCGCCGCCCGCAGCACGCGCTGGCTGCTGCCCGTGGCGTCGCGCGCCAGGACCGCGAGCCGCGCGGCAAGCTCCGCGCGCAGGCCAGGATGCGTCGCCGCGTCGCCGCCCTTCGGCACGAGCCGCGCGACGGCTTCCGGCTCCGGGATCAGGATCGCCGCGAGCGTGTCGCGGTCCGGCGCCGCCAGCACCACGTCCTTCACATAGGGCGCGAGCCCCGCGATGAGCTTCGCGCGCAGCGGCCCGACGCTGACCCAGGTGCCGGTCGAAAGCTTGAAATCCTCGGTGATCCTGCCGTCGAAGCGGAAGCCCTTGTGCAGGTCGGCGGGATCGAGCGGGACCAGCGCATCGCCGAAGCGGTACCAGCCTTCCTCGTCGAAGGCCGCCGCGGTGGCTTCGGGGTTGCGCCAGTAGCCGGGCGTGATGGAGGGCCCGCGCACCCGCGCCTCCATCTTGTCGCCCACCGGGGCGAGCTTGAGCTCGAGCCCCGGCACCGGCAGCCCGACCGCGCCGGATTCGGAGAACTCCTCCCGCACGCAGAGCGCGAAGGGGGCGGTCTCGGTGGCGCCGAGGCCGGTGATCATCGGGATCTTCTCGCCGCGCTCGGCCAGCGCCATGCGGTCAAGCGCGTCCCAGACATGCTGCGGCAGGCCGGCGGCGGAATAGAACATCATCCGCACCTTCGAGAAGAACACGCGGCGCAGCGCGGCATCCTGCTGCAGGTGGTGCACCACCTCCTCGAAGCCGCGCGGGACGTTGAAGTAGATGGAGGTCGCGATCTCGCGCAGGTTCCGCAGCGATTCCGCGAAGCCGCCGGGCACCGGGCGCCCATCATCCATGTAGAGCGTGCCGCCATTGTAGAGCACGAGGCCGGTGTTGTGGTTGCCGCCGAAGGTGTGATGCCAGGGCAGCCAGTCGAGCAGCACGGGCGGCTCCTCGCCCATGAAGGGGAAGGCCTCCAGCAGCATCTGCTGGTTCGAGCAGAGCATGCGCTGGGTGTTGACCACGCCCTTGGGCTGGCCGGTGGAGCCGGAGGTGAACAGGATCTTTGCCGGTGCGTCCGGGTCCACCGATGCGGCGGCGCGCTCCACGGCGCCGGTCGGCGCGGTGGCCAGAAGCGCCGCGAAGCCGTCCGCATCCAGCACCTCCGTCCCCGCCGGCACCGCGGCCGCGATCGCCTCCGCGAAGCGCGCGCGGTCATTGGCGAAGACAAGGCCGGGCGTCAGCAGGGCGAGGCAGTGGCGGAGCTTGGCGAAATCCTTCGCCAGCAGCGAATAGGACGGCGAGACCGGCGCGACCGGCACGCCGACATGCAGCGCCGCCAGCGTCAGCACCGCCTGGTCCAGGCAGTTGCCGGACAGCATCGCGAGCGGCCGTTCCGCCGAAAGCCCGCGGTCCAGCAGCGCCTGGCCCACCGCGCGCACGCGGCCGAGCATCGTGCCATAGGAGATGCGGCGCCAGTCGCCGTCCGGCCCGCGCCGCGCGATCAGCGTCCGCTCCGGCGCCACGGCGGCCCAGTGTTCCAGCCGCTCCGTCATGCGGCGCGGATAGGCGCCGAGCCGGCCCTCGGGCGTGACGAGCAGGCAGCCATCGGCGCGCCGGGCGAAGCGCACCGGGCTGGCGCCGAGCGGCCTGCGGGCCGCGCGCGGGGCGATCGCGGACATCCCTTCCCTCGATGCGGGTTGTTATGCAGCATAATATGATCGCCGCGCCCCTCTTCCAAGAGCCGCCCCCGCTTCGCATAATCGCGCCATGTCCGCCCTCGCCCGCCGTGCCGAGACGCTGCCGCCGCCCGAGCCCGAGGCGCCGGTCGCGTTCGGCCCGCTCGACGACCGGCTCGGCTTCTGGCTGCGGCTCGCGCAGCAATCAGCCTTCGAGGCCTTCCACCGCGCCATGTCGCCGCTCGGCCTCACGCCCGGGCGGATGGCCGTGCTGCTGCTGCTCGAGGCGGAGCCGGATCTGCGCCAGGCCGCGCTGGCTGAGGCGCTGCGCGTCAAGCCGCCCAACCTCGCCGTGCTGCTCGCGGCGCTGGAGGCGGAGGGGCTGGTCCGCCGGGTCGAGGATGCGCGCAACCGCCGCGCCAACCGCCTGCGCCTGACCCCCACCGGCCGCGCGCTGCTGCGCCGCGCCAAGGCGCAGGAGGCGCTGGTGGAGGCCGAGCTCGCCGCCGGGCTCGATCCCGGCACCCGCGCCGCCCTGGTCGCGGCACTCCGCCGCATCGCGGGCGCCTGATGGCCCCCCTCGTCAGCTTCGCGATGGACGGCGAGGTCGCGCGGATCGGGCTCGACCGGCCGGCCAAGCGCAACGCCATCAGCGATGCGCTGCTCGCCGCGCTCGAGGATCGCGTGCTGGAAGCGCAGCGCGCCGCGCGGGCGATGGTGATCTTCGGCCACGGCCCCTGCTTCTCCGCCGGGCTCGACCTCTCGGAGCATCAGGCGCGCAGCGCGGAGGAGGTGTTCTGGCATTCGCGCGGCTGGCATCGCGTCTTCCGCCTGATCCGCGAAGGCCGCGTGCCGGCGATCGCGGCGATCCACGGCGCCTGCGTCGGCGGCGGGCTGGAGCTCGCCGCCGCCTGCCACATCCGCGTGGCCGATCCGTCCGCCTTCTTCGCCCTGCCGGAAGGCACGCGCGGCATCTTCGTCGGTGGCGGCGCCAGCGTGCATGTGGCGCGCCTGATCGGCGCGGCGCGGATGACCGACATGATGCTGACCGGCCGGGCGCTGGACGCCGCCGCCGCCGAGCGCGCCGGCCTCGTCACCTATGTCGAGACGGATGCGCTGGCGAAGGCCGGCGAGCTCGCCGCCAAGGTCGCGCGGGCCGCGCCGCTGACGGTGCTCGGCGTGCTCCAGGCGCTGCCGCGCATCCAGGACATGTCGGAGGGCGACGGCCTGTTCGTCGAGAGCCTCGTCGCCGCGCTCGCACAGACCGGGCCCGAGGCGCAGGCGCGGCTGGCGGATTTCCTGGCCAAGCGCACGCCCAAGGCCGGGGAGGGCTGAGCGATGGACCTGCGCGGCGCATCCGCGATCGTCACCGGCGGCGGCTCCGGCCTCGGCGCCGCGACGGCCGCCGCGCTGGCCGAGGCCGGCGCGAAGGTCGTCGTGTTCGACATCAACGGGGCGAACGCGGAGGCAGTGGCACAGCGGATCGGCGGCGTCGCCGCCGCGGGCGACGTGGCCGAGGAAGCGCCGCTCGCCGCGGCGGTGGAGCGCGCGGCCGCGCTCGCGCCGCTGCGCATGGCCGTCGCCTGCGCCGGGATCGCGCCGGCCGCGCGGGTTGCCGGCCGCAACGGGCCGCACGATCTCGCGCTGTTCGCGCGGGTGATCCAGGTGAACCTGGTCGGCAGCTTCAACCTGCTCCGCCTCGCTGCCGCACGGATGACGGCGAACGACCCGCTGGAGGGCGGCGAGCGCGGCCTGGTGCTGCTCACCGCGTCCATCGCCGCCTATGAAGGCCAGATCGGCCAGGCGGCGTATTCCGCCAGCAAGGGCGGCATCGTCGGCATGACCCTGCCGGCGGCGCGCGAGCTCGCGCGGTTCGGCGTGCGCGTCGTCACCCTCGCCCCCGGCCTGTTCCACACGCCGCTGATGGACACGCTGACGGCGGAGGCGCGCGAGAGCCTCGGGAAGCAGCCGCTGTTCCCGCAGCGGCTGGGCCGGCCCGGGGAATTCGCCGCGATGGCGCTCGCGATCGCCGCCAATCCGCTGCTGAACGGCGAGACGATCCGCCTCGATGGTGCGCTGCGCCTGCCGCCGGCGTAACCGGCAAGAGGCGCTTGCGCGCGCCCCCCGCACTTGCGACAAACGCCCATCGTCGCAACGGACCGGGGGAAGGCATCATGAAGCGTCGTGGGTTCATCGGCAGCGCCGCCGCGGGCGGCCTCGCCTCGGCCAGCCTGGCCACCCCGGCCCTGTCGCAAGGGCGGATCGAGTGGCGGATGGTGACGCTCTGGCCGCGCAACCTGCCGGGCCCGGGCGTCGCGGCGCAGAAGGTCGCGGACCGGATCGGCGCCGTCACCGCGGGCCGGATCAACGTGCGGCTGTTTGCCGCCGGCGAGGTGGTGCCCGCGCCGGGCGCCTTCGATGCGGTCGCCGCCGGCACGGCCGATCTCTACCACGGCGTGCCCGCCTTCTGGATCGCGAAATCCGCCGCCATCGGCTTCTTCGGCAGCTTCCCCTTCGGCATGACGGTCTATGAACGCCAGGCCTGGATGATGCATGGCGGCGGCCAGGCGCTCTATGACGAGGTCTATGGCCGCTTCGGCGTGAAGCCCTTCAACACCGGCGACAGCGGGCCCCAATGGATGGGCTGGTTCCGCCGCGAGATCCGCACCATCGAGGATTTCCGCGGCCTGCGCTTCCGCACCGCGGGCCTCGGCGGGGAGATGTTCCGCCGTGCCGGCGCCTCCGTCGTCACCCTGCCGGCGGGGCAGATCTTCGCCGCGCTGCAATCGGGCACGATCGACGCCGCCGAGTTCCTCGGCCCCTTCAGCGATGCCCCGCTCGGCCTGCACCAGGTGACCAAGAACTACTACTGGCCCGGCGTGCAGGAGCCGTCCTCCGCCGAGGAGATCGGCATCAACATGGGCCGCTGGAACGCGCTGCCGGACGATCTCAAGGCGGCGGTGCGCTTCGCCTGCCAGTCGGTGGCGGAGGAGATCACCACCGAATACGACGCCAACCACCCGCGCGCGCTGGCCGAGCTCGTCTCCCGCCACCAGGTCATCCCGCGCGAGGTGCCGCGCGACGTGCTGATCGCGCTGGGCAACTCGGCCGGCGAGATCCTGGCGGAGTACCGCGGCTCGAACGATGCGATGGTCAAGCGGGTGGCGGATTCCTACGCCGAGTTCCGCAACCGCAGCCAGGCCTACATGCTGCAATCCTACGGCGCGAATTTCTCCGCCCGCGCGCTGCCGATCCGCTGGGGCTGATCGCTGCGCGCGCTCCTCGCGCTGGCGGAGGCGCATGACGCCGCGAGCCGCTGGCTCGCGCGCGGCGTCATGTGGCTTGCGCTCGCGGTGGTGGTGGCGCAGTTCGCCGTCGTGGTGCTGCGCTACGCCTTCGCCTCCTCCTTCGTGATGATGCAGGAGAGCGTGATCTACCTGCACGCCGCGCTCTTCATGCTGACCATCGGCTACACCTGGCTGGTGGACCAGCATGTGCGCGTGGACGTGCTCTATGCCGGCTGGCCGCCGCGGCGGAAGGCGCTGGTGGATCTCGTCGCCATCCTCGTCTGCGTGCTGCCCTTCTGCGCGCTGGTGGTCTGGGCGGCCTGGGGCTACGCGGCCAGTTCCTGGGCGCAGGACGAAGGCCCGATGGCCTATGGCGGCCTGCCGCTCGTGCCCGCGCTCAAGTCGCTGATCCCGCTGATGGCGATCCTGCTCGGCCTGCAGGCGCTCTCGATCCTCGTCCGCTGCGTCGCCGTGCTCGCCGGCGCGGCGGAGACGCATTTCCCGCACCGCGCCCATCAGGGCGGCGCATGACCACCTCGGCGCTCGGGCAGGTGCTCGACCTGCTGATGTTCGGCTCGCTCTGCCTGCTGATCCTCACCGGCATCCCCGTCACCTTCCTGCTGACCGGCTGCGCCATCGTCTTCGGCGGCCTCGGCATCGCCTTCGGCGTGTTCGACAGCTTCCTCCTCGCCGCCCTCGCCCAGCGCATCTTCGGCACGATGACGACCGAGACGCTGGTCGCCATCCCGCTCTTCGTCTTCATGGGGATGATGCTGGAACGCTCCCGCATCGCCGAGGAGCTGCTGGAGGCGATGGGCCGGCTGTTCGGCACGGTGCGCGGCGGGCTCGCGATCAGCGTCTCGGTGGTCGGCGCGCTGCTCGCCGCCTCTACCGGCATCGTCGGCGCGACGGTGGTCACGATGGGGCTGATGGCGCTGCCGGCGATGCTCCGCCGCGGCTACGACAAGGGCTTCGCCTGCGGCACCATCTGCGCCGCCGGCACGCTCGGCCAGATCATCCCGCCCTCGACGGTGATGGTGATTCTGGGCGAGGTGATCTCGGCGGCCTACCAGCAGGCGCAGCTCGCGCAGGGGAAGTTCTCGGTCGAGACGGTCTCGGTCGGTCAGCTCTTCGCCGGCTCGATGATCCCGGGGCTCATGCTGGTGGGCTTCTACATCCTCTATCAGCTCGTCATCGCCTTCCTCCGCCCCTCCCTTGCGCCGGCCATCCCGCGGGAGGAGGCGGGGCGGATCGGGGTGGGCGAGCTGCTGCGCGCGCTGGTGCCGCCGATCGTGCTGATCGTGGCCGTGCTCGGCTCGATCCTCGCCGGCGTCGCGACGCCGACGGAGGCCGCCTCGGTCGGCGCGATCGGGGCGACGATGCTCGCGGGGCTGCGCCAGCCGGGCCGCGCCTGGCCGATCCTCGCCGGCGCGGCCGCGGCGGTGGCGCTGGTGCTGCTCGGCGTGTTCTTCGACCTCCGCCTCGGCCGGGCCGAGCCCCCGCTCGGCGACCGCATCGCCCTCGGCCTCGCCGCGGTGCTCTGCGTGGTGCTGGCCTTCGGCGTGCTGGTCGCGCTGGCCCGCACCTTCCGCGCCGGCGTGCTCGGCCAGGTCAGCCATTCCACCACCACCATCACCGCGATGATCTTCGCGACCCTGATCGCGGCCACGCTGTTCAGCCTGGTCTTCCGCGGCCTCGGCGGCGAGGAGACGGTGAAGGACCTGCTCGCCGCGATCCCCGGCGGACCGATGGGCGCGCTGCTCGCGGTGATGGCGGTGATGTTCGTGATGGGCTTCTTCCTCGATTTCGTCGAGATCACGATCATCGTCGTCCCGATCGTCGGGCCGGTGCTGCTGGCGATGGGGCTCGATCCGATCTGGCTCGCGGTGCTGATCGCGCTCAATCTCCAGACCAGCTTCCTCACGCCGCCCTTCGGCTTCTCGCTGTTCTATCTCGGCGGGGTCGCGCAGAAATGGGTGAACACCGCCGACATCTACCGCGGCGTGATCCCCTTCGTGCTGCTCCAGCTTCTCGCCGTGGCGACCGTGATCCTCTTCCCCGGCCTCGCCACCTGGCTGCCCGGCGTGCTGTTCTGACGGCGATGCAGGCGCCCCTCATCGAGGCAAGCGGGATCGTCAAGCGCTTCGGCACGCTCGTCGCGAACGACGCGGTGGACCTTGCGGTGCAGCCGGGCGAGATCCATGCGCTGCTCGGCGAGAACGGCGCCGGCAAGTCCACCCTCGTCAAGCTGCTCTACGGGCTGTTGCAGCCCGATGCCGGGCGCATCCTCTGGAACGGCGAGGCGGTGCGCCTTGCCGATCCGCGCGCCGCGCGGCGGCTCGGCATCGGGATGGTGTTCCAGCACTTCTCGCTGTTCGAGGCGATGACGGTCGCCGAGAACGTCGCGCTCTCGCTCGACACGCCGGAGCCTCTGCCGCGCATCGCCGCGCGGCTGGCGGAGGTTTCCCGCGCCTATGGCCTGCCGCTCGATCCCGGCCGCGAGGTCTGGCAGCTCTCGGTGGGGGAGCGCCAGCGCGTCGAGATCGTGCGCTGCCTGATGCAGGACCCGAGGCTGCTGATCCTGGACGAGCCCACCTCCGTCCTCACCCCGCAGGAGGCCGAGGGCCTGTTCGCCACGCTGCGCCGGCTGCGCGCGGAAGGCCGCGCCGTGCTCTACATCTCCCACAAGCTCGAGGAGGTGCGCGCGATCTGCGAGGCGGCGACGATCCTCCGCCAGGGCCGCGTCGTCTGGCGCGGCGACCCGCGCGCGGAGACGGCCGGCGGCCTCGCCGCGCTGATGGTCGGCACCGAGATCGGCGCGGTGCGCCACGACGCGGCGGAGCCGACGGGCCCGGTGCGGCTGACCGTCCATTCCCTCTCGCTCCCGCCCGAGACGGAGCACGGCGTCGCGCTGCGCGACGTCTCGCTCGCGCTGCATCGCGGCGAGGTGCTCGGCATCGCCGGCGTCGCCGGGAACGGCCAGGACGAGCTCTTCGCCGCGCTCTCCGGCGAGCGCCCGACGCGCCCCGACGCGGTCCTGCTGGACGGCGCCGCGGTCGGCGCGGAGGGGATCAACGCACGGCGCCGCCGCGGCGCCGCCTTCGTGCCGGAGGAGCGCCTGGGCCACGCCGCCGCGCCGCGCGTCGCGCTGAGTGGCAATGCGCTGCTCTCGGGCCATGCCACCAACGGCTTCGTCGCGCGCGGCCTGGTGCGGCCGGCCCGGCTGCTCGACTGGGTGGATGCGGTCACGCGCGGCTTCGATCTGCGCAAGGGCGGGCGCGACCCGGAGGCGCGCGCGCTGTCGGGCGGCAACCTGCAGAAATTCGTGGTGGGGCGGGAGATGCTGCGCAGGCCCGGCATCCTGGTCGTCGCGCAGCCGAGCTGGGGCGTGGATGCCGGCGCGGCGCGGCTGATCCGCCAGGCGCTGGTGGATCTCGCGAAGGAAGGCTCGGCGGTGCTCGCGATCAGCCAGGATCTCGACGAGCTGTTCGAGATCGCCGACCGGATCGCGGTGATGCAGGGCGGGCGCCTTTCCGCGCCGCTGCCGGTGCGCGGCCTGACGCGGGAAAGGCTCGGCCTGCTGATGGGCGGCGCCGGGATGGAGCGGGCCGCCTGATGCGCCTCGTCCTCGAACCCCGCGCCGCGACGCCGCCGCTGCTGCGGCTCGCGGCACCGCTCGCCGCGGTCGGGCTCACGCTGGTCTCGGCGGTGGTGATCTTCGCGGCGCTCGGCCAGGACCCCTGGCGGGCGCTGATGGTCTATTTCGTGCTGCCGCTGTCGGATTCCTGGGGGTTGCAGGAAGTCGCGGTGAAGGCGACGCCGCTGGTGCTGATCTCGGTCGGGCTCGCGCTCTGCTACCGGGCCAATGTCTGGAACATCGGCGCGGAGGGGCAGTTCCTGGTCGGCGCGCTCGCCGGCGGCTGGCTCGCCATCGCGACGCATGGCGGGGCGCAGGGGCCCTGGCTGCTGCCGGCGATGCTGCTGGCCGGCGCGGCCGGCGGGGCGCTCTTCGCGCTGATCCCGGCGGTGCTGCGCATCCGCTTCGGCGCCAACGAGATCCTCACCTCGCTGATGCTGGTCTATGTCGCGGAGCTGCTGCTCGACTGGCTGGTGCGCGGCCCCTGGCGCGACCCGCAGGGCTTCAACATGCCAGTCACCGTCACCTTCGCCCCGGCCGCGACGGTGCCGCTGCTGGCCGAGGGCGGGCGGCTCAACCTCGGCACGCCGATCGCGCTCGTCGTCGTGGTGCTGGCCTGGGTGCTGCTGGCGCGCACGCTCAAGGGCTTCGAGATCCGGCTGGTGGGGGAGGCGCCGCGCGCCGCGCGCTTCGCCGGCTTCTCCGCCGCCGGCACCACGGTCTTCGTGTTCCTCGTCTCGGGCGCTCTGGCCGGGCTCGCCGGCATCCTCGAGGCGGCGGGCACGGTGCGCATGCTCCAGCCCGGCCTGTCGCCCGGCTACGGCTTCACCGCGATCATCGTGGCCTTCCTCGGGCGGCTCAATCCGGTCGGCTGCCTGGTCGCCGGCATCTTCCTCGCCGTCACCTTCATCGGCGGGGAGAACGCGCAGATCATGCTGCGCCTGCCGCTCGACGTGACGCGGGTGCTGCAGGGGCTGCTGCTGTTCTACGTGCTGGCCTGCGACACGCTGCTGCTCTACCGGGTGCGGCTGGTGCGGGGGGTGGCGGCGTGACGCTGCTCGAGGCGATCCTGCTCACCGTCGTCACCGCCTCCACGCCGCTGCTGATCGCGGCGATCGGGGAACTCGTCGTCGAGAAGTCGGGCGTGCTCAACCTCGGTGTCGAGGGGATGATGATCATGGGCGCGGCGGTCGGGATCGTCGCGGCCATCGCCACCGGCTCGGGCGCGCTCGGCGTGCTCGCGGCGATCCTGGCGGGAATGGCGATGGCGGCGCTGTTCGCCGCACTCGTGCTCGGCCTTGCGGCGAACCAGGTCGCCTCGGGCCTCGCGCTCACCATCTTCGGCCTCGGCCTCTCGGGCGTGGTGGGGGCGGCGCATGTCGGGCAGCAGCGCGCGGGCATCGGCAAGATCGAGATCCCGCTGCTGTCCGAGATCCCCTTCCTGGGCCCGGTCCTGTTCCACCAGGACCCGTTCGTCTACGCCTCCCTCGCGCTGACCGCGGCCGTGGCGTGGTTCCTCACCCGCAGCCGCGCGGGGCTGATCCTGCGCGCCTGTGGCGAGAGCCACGCCGCCGCCCATGCGCTCGGCTATCCGGTGCGGCGCATCCGCTTCCTGGCGATCCTGTTCGGCGGCGCCTGCGCGGGGCTGGCGGGGGCCTACCTGTCGCTGGTGCTGACGCCCTTCTGGACCAGCGGGATGACCGCCGGGCGCGGCTGGATCGCGCTTGCCATCGTGGTCTTCGCGAGCTGGCTGCCCTGGCGCGCGGCACTTGGCGCCTATCTTTTCGGCGGCATCACCATCCTCCAGCTCCATGCGCAGGGGGCGGGCTTCCGGGTGCCGCCGCAGCTGCTCTCGGCGCTGCCCTACCTGATCACCATCGTGGTCCTGGTGCTGATCATGCGCCTGCGCCGGGCGGGCGCGGCCGGGCCGGCCAATCTCGGCGTGCCCTTCGTGCCGGACCGCTAGCGGAAGGCATGAATTTCGCTTAATGCGCGGCCTACTGGAGGCCGCCCCGCGTGAGGGCGCGCCCCGTCAGGGACCGCTTCGAGGAGACCGCGATGAACCTCACCCGCCGCCATCTGCTCGGCGCCACCGCCGGCGCCGCGCTGCTTCCCGCTGCCGCCGGCGCGCAGCAGCGGCTCAATGTCGGGGTCGTGCTGATCGGCCCGGTCGGCGATTTCGGCTGGTCGCACATGCACGACCAGGGCCGCCGCCGCATGGCCGAGGTGCTGGGCGACCGCGTCAACGCCACCACGGTGGAATCGGTGGCGCCGCCGGATTTCGACCGCGTGGTGACGCAGCTCGTCCGCACCGGCCACCGGCTGATCTTCACGACCAGCTTCTCCTACTTCGCGCCGACGCAGCGCCTGGCGCCGCAGCATGCGGGCGTGTTCTTCGAGAACGCGACGGGCCCGACGACGCTGCCGAACATGGCGATCTACAACGCCCGCTTCTACGAGGGCCGCTACATCCAGGGCGTGATCGCCGCGCGCAAGTCGCGCTCCAAGACCATCGGCTATGTCGCGACCTTCCCCGTGCCGGAGGTGATCCACGCCATCAACACCGTGATGCGCGGCGCCTGGAGCGTGGACCCGAACATGAAGGTGCGCGTGGTCTGGGTGAATGCCTGGTCGAACCCCGCGCGGGAGGCCGATGCGGCGCGCGCGCTGATCGACCAGGGCTGCGACGTGCTGTGCAGCCACACCGACGGCCCCGCGCCGCTGCAGCTGGCGGAACAGCGCAACGTCTTCGGCTTCGGCCAGGCCAGCGACATGACGCGCTTCGCGCCGCGCGCGCACCTGACCAGCAGCGTCAACAACTGGGGCGACTACTACGCGGAGCGCGCGCGCGCCGTGCTGGACGGCACCTGGCGCCCGACCGACACCTGGGGCGGGCTCGGCTCCGGCATGTTCCGCATGGCCGCCTGGACCAACATGACGCCCGAGGAAGTGAGCGAGGCCGAGCGCATCCGCGACGCCATCGCCGCCGGCCGGCTGCATCCCTTCGACGGGCCGATCGTGCGGCAGGACGGCACGCAGGTGATCGCGGCCGGCCAGCGCCTGACCGACGACCAGATCCGCGCGCAGAACTACTTCTACCGCGGGATCGAGGTCGCGATCCCCGGTTAGCGCGGCATCTCCCTCCCCCGCATCGCGGGGGAGGGAGATGCGGGTCCCTAGCGCCCCTCGCCCATCCCCGCGAGCATCTCCTCCTCCGTGGTCAGGTGCAGGCGCAGCAGCGCCTCGAGCCCGAACAGCGCGCGGCGCAGTTCCGGCGCCGCGCCGGGCCAGTCCGTCTCCGCGACGCGCAGCAGCACCGCGATGCGCTCGGCCAGCCCCTCCATCTCCGCATGCATGCGGATCAGCGGCGCCAGCGGCTCCACGCCGAGCCGCCGCGCGGCGGCAGGGTAGAGCGCGCGTTCCTCGGCGTGCTGGTGCGGCAGCAATTCCTCGCGCAGCCGCCGCTCGAGCGCGACGAGGCCCGGCAGGCCCTCAGGCGTGGCGCCGATCCCGGCCCCCGCCTCGCGCAGCGATTCCGCCAGGTCGCGCAGGCCGGCATGCTCGGCATGGCGCTCCGCGAGGCCGGCCTCGGCCGGCAGCCGGCCCCGCCCTTCCTCCGCGCCGGGGCGCAGCGCGGTCAGCGCGAAGAGGATGGCGAAGACGTCGATCGCCTCCTGCACCAGCGCGCCGGCGAGCGGCGGCAGCAGGCCGGCAGCGGCGAAGCCCATCGCGACGCCCGACATCGCCATCCCGAGCAGGATCGCCCGGAGCGCGATGCGCCGCGCGCGCTGCGCGATCGCCACCGCTTCCGCCACCCGGTCCACCTGGTCCACCAGCAGCACCACGTCGCCCGCCTCGGCGGCCGCGGCCGTACCGTGCGCGCCCATCGCGATGCCGACATCCGCGGCCGCCAGCGCCGGCGCGTCGTTGACGCCATCGCCCACCATGGCGGTCGGCGCGGCATCCGATTCGGCACGCACCGCGGCGATCTTGTCGGCCGGCGACTGACCGGCGAGCACCGCATCGAGCCTGAGCGCGCGCGCCACCGGCCGCGCCGCCGCCGCGCGATCGCCGGTGAGCAGCACGACGCGCTCCACCCCGAGCGCGCGCAGCCGCCGGACCGCGCGCGGCGCTTCCCGCCGCAGGCCATCGGCCATGACGAAGGCGGCGACGGCGCGGCCATCCATCGCCAGCCAGGCGACGGCGCCCGCCGCCGCCGCGACCTGCGCCGCGACGCCGAACCCGTCCTCGATCCGCACGCCGGCCGCGCGGAGGAAGCCCTCGGCGCCGAGGAGCAGGGCGTGGCCCTCCACCGTGCCGGTGACGCCGCCGCCGGCGACCTCGGCGATGCTCTCCGGCACCGGCGGGGCGATTCCGCGCGCCTGCGCGGCGGCGACCAGCGCAGCCGAGACGGGATGCGTCGAGCCCTGCCCCAGCGCCGCGGCGAAGCGCAGCGCCGCATCCCGCCCGAGCGCCGGATCGGCATCGAGCGCGGCAAGGCGCGGCCGGCCCGGCGTCAGCGTGCCGGTCTTGTCGAACAGCACGGTGCGGACCCGCGCGAGCCGCTCCAGCGCGCCGCCGCCCTTGACCACGATGCCGCGCCTGGCTGCCCGCCCGATCCCGGCGATGAGCGCCACGGGGGCCGCCAGGATCAGCGGGCAGGGCGTCGCCACCACCAGCACCGCGAGCGCCCGCACCGGATCGCCCGAAAGCAGCCAGGCGCCGCCGGCGACGAGGCCCGTGGCCAGCACGAAGCCCACCGCCCAGCGATCGGCCAGCCGCGCCAGCGGCGCGCGGCTCGCCGCGGCCTCCTGGGTCAGGCGGATGATCGCGGCATAGGTGCTGGCGGCGGCGTCGCGCCGGGCGCGCAGGCGGAAGGCGGGCCCGGCATTGACCGCGCCGGAGCGGAGCGCCCCGCCCGGCGCGACCGTCACGGGCAGCGCCTCGCCGGTCAGGGCGCTTTCGTCGAGCGTCGCCTCGGTCTCGGCCTCGCCATCGGCGGGCACCGTCTCGCCGGGGCGGACCAGCAGCAGGTCGCCGGGGCGGATCGCCTCGACGCCGATCTCCTCGACCTGGTCTCCGGCGATGCGCGCGGCGCGGCGGGGGGCGCGGGCGATCAGCTCGGTCAGCGCGGCGGTGGCGCGGCCCTCGGCCCAGGCCTCCAGCGCCTCGCCGCCGGCGACCATCAGGCCGATCACCGCCGCGGCCGCCGCCTCCCCCAGCGCGACGGCGGCCAGGATCGCGACCAGCGCCACCGCATCCACCCCGATCCGGCCGCCGAGCAGCGAGCGGACGAGCCCCGCGCCCACATGCAGCGCGACCGGCAGCGCCGCGGCGGACCAGACCCAGCCCGCCGCCACGGGAAGCCCGGCGAGAAGGAGGCCAAGCCCGAGCAGGAGCCCGGCGAGCACCCAGCCAAGAAGAAGGAAGCGTTGCATGGCGGGAGTTATGCCCGCCCGCCCGGCCGAGGTCTTGCCCTGCGTCAAGGCCGGGTGGGGCTTTTCCGCTGGCAATCGGCGGACGGAGGGCCTAAAGAAGCGCCGCGCGGGTCCGGGAACGGGGCCGCGCACGCTGCGATGACAGCGGATCAGCCTGTTGCCGCCTCTTGATGAAGGGGCGATGGCGGCGTTTCCGGCCACATGGGCGGGTCTTCGGTTTTGTCCGAAACCGCTTCCCATGCCGCCCGAGACGCCGGTCATTCCCCGGACGCCGCGACCGCGGCGCGGCAGCTCGCCCGATACCCTGTCCTCGCTCCCTGGCCGTTCGCGCCGCATGGCGCGCGCGGCCGCATGGCATGGCCGCGGCGATGGCGCCGGGCCGAGAAGGACGACGCATGTTCGACAAGTATTTCCGCAAGGAAATCGCCTGGGGCGGCCAGCTCCTCACCCTCGAGACCGGCAAGGTCGCCCGCCAGGCGGACGGCGCGGTGATGGCCCGCCTCGGCGACACCATCGTGCTCTGCACCGCGGTTGGCAACCGCAGCGTGAAGCCCGGCCAGGACTTCTTCCCGCTGACGGTGAACTACCAGGAGAAGGCCTTCGCGGCCGGCAAGATCCCCGGCGGCTTCTTCAAGCGCGAGGGCCGGCCCTCCGAGAACGAGACGCTCGTCTCCCGCCTGATCGACCGGCCGATCCGTCCGCTGTTCCCGGACGGGTTCCGCAACGAGGTGCAGGTCGTCGCCACGGTGCTGAGCCACGACATGGAGAACGACCCCGACATCGTCGCGCTCGTCGGCTGCTCCGCCGCGCTCACGCTCTCGGGCATCCCCTTCTTCGGCCCGATCGCCGGCGCCCGCGTCGGCTACGTGGATGGCGGCTATGTGCTGAACCCGACGCTCGCGCAGCGCGCGCAGTCGCAGCTCGACCTCATCGTCGCCGGCACCGCCGAGGGCGTGCTGATGGTGGAATCCGAGGCGCAGGAACTCTCCGAGGAGGTGATGCTCGGCGCGCTGGAATTCGGCCACAAGGCCTTCCAGGCGGTGATCCAGGGCATCATCGAGCTCGCCGAGGTCGCCGCGAAGGAGCCCTGGGCGCTCACCGAGACGTCGGACGCCGAGAAGGCGCTCAAGGCCCGCATCGCCGAGCTCGGCCGGGCCGAGATGGCCGAGGCCTACAAGATCGTCGAGAAGCTCGCCCGCCAGAACGCGGTCGGCGCCGTCAAGAAGAAGGTGGTCGCCGCGCTCGAGGCCGAGGGCACGGACGTGTCCGCCGCCAAGGGCCTGCTCAAGGAGCTGGAGGCGGACGTGGTCCGCAACAACATCCTCGACACTGGCCTGCGCATCGACGGCCGCGACACGAAGACCGTCCGCGCCATCACCGCCGAGGTGGGCGTGCTGCCGCGCGCGCATGGCTCGGCGCTGTTCACCCGCGGCGAGACGCAGGCCTTCTGCGTCGCGACCCTCGGCACCGGCCAGGACGAGCAGATCATCGACGCGCTCGTCGGCGAGTACCGCGAGAACTTCATGCTGCACTACAACTTCCCGCCCTACTCGGTGAACGAGACGGGCCGGATGGGCTCGCCCGGGCGGCGCGAGGTCGGCCACGGCAAGCTCGCCTGGCGCGCCATCCACCCGCTGCTGCCGGAGAAGGACAAGTTCCCCTACACGCTGCGCGTGGTCAGCGAGATCACCGAGAGCAACGGCTCCTCCTCCATGGCGACCGTCTGCGGCACCAGCCTCGCGCTGATGGACGCCGGCGTGCCGCTGAAGCGCCCCTGCGCCGGCATCGCGATGGGCCTCATCAAGGAGGATCGCGGCTTCGCGGTGCTGTCCGACATCCTCGGCGACGAGGACCACCTCGGCGACATGGACTTCAAGGTGGCGGGCACGGAAGTCGGCGTGACCAGCCTGCAGATGGACATCAAGATCACCTCCATCACCTTCGAGATCATGAAGATCGCCCTCGGCCAGGCGCGCGACGGGCGGCTGCACATCCTCGGCGAGATGGCCAAGGGGATCAGCGGGGCGCGCGGCGACGTCGCCGCGACCGCGCCGCGGATCACCGTGATCAACATCAACAAGGACAAGATCCGCGACGTGATCGGCTCGGGCGGCAAGGTGATCCGCGAGATCACCGAGCAGACCGGCACCAAGATCGACATCGACGACGACGGCACGATCAAGGTGGCCGCGACCAGCACGGAAGCCGCGCAGAAGGCGATCGACTGGATCCAGGGCATCGTGGCCGAGCCCGAGGTTGGCCGGATCTACAACGGCAAGGTGGTCAAGACCGCCGAGTTCGGCGCCTTCGTGAACTTCCTCGGCGCCAAGGACGGGCTGGTCCACATCTCCGAACTCGCCAATGAGCGCGTGAACCGGACCACCGACATCGTCAAGGACGGCGATGCCGTGAAGGTCAAGGTCATCGGCTTCGACGACCGCGGCAAGGTGAAGCTCTCGATGCGGGTCGTGGACCAGCAGACGGGTGCGGACATCACCGAGCAGGTCGGCGCCCGCCGCCCGCGCGAGGACGGCGAAGGCGGCGGCGACCGTGGCGACCGCGGCCCGCGCCGGGACCGCGGCGGCTTCCGCGACCGTGGCCCGCGCGGCGACGGCGGCGGCGGCCGCGACGCGGCGGACTGAGCATCGCCCTCCGCACGCGCGCGGAGACGACGAGGGGCGGGGAAAAGACCCCCGCCCCTCCCTTTCACGCCATCTTGCGCCATATTACAGGACGACGGCGGCGCGTCCTCGCCGCCTCAGTCACCGGAGAAGCAAGTCCTTGAAGGCGATCAACCCGATCCGCATGGGCGGCGTCGAGGTGCTGCCCCTGGTCGAGGGCGGCAAGGGTGTGGCCGTGTCCAATGGCGCCACCTGCGGCGGCTGGGCCTCGGGGGGCGGCGTCGGCACCTTCTCGGGCGTCAATGCCGACAGCTACGACGCCGAGGGCCGCACCATCCGGCAGGTCTATCACGGCCGCACCCGGTCCGACCGGCATGAGGAACTCGTCGCCTACGGCATCGCCGGCGGCATCGCCCAGGCGCGCGAGGCGCATGAGCGCGCCGGCGGCCAGGGGCGCATCCACATGAACGTGCTGTGGGAGATGGGCGGCGCCGAGCGCGTGGCGCGCGGCGTGCTGGAAGGCGCGCGCGGCCTGGTCCACGGCATCACCTGCGGCGCCGGCATGCCCTATCGCCTGGCGGACATCGCCAAGGATTTCGGCGTCCACTACTACCCGATCATCTCCTCCGCCCGCGCCTTCGCCGCGCTCTGGAAGCGCGCCTACCACAAGACCCGCGACTGGCTCGGCGGCGTGGTCTACGAGGACCCCTGGCTCGCCGGCGGGCACAACGGCCTCTCCAACTCCGAGGATCCCAAGGTCCCCGAGGACCCATTTCCCCGCGTGCTCAAGCTGCGCCAGCAGATGCGCGAGTTCGGCCTGGGCGAGGTGCCGATCATCATGGCCGGCGGCGTCTGGTGGCTGGAGGAATGGGAGGACTGGATCGACAACCCCGATCTCGGCCCCGTCGCCTTCCAGTTCGGCACCCGCCCGCTGCTGACGCGCGAAAGCCCGATCAGCGAGGCGTGGAAGCAGCGGCTGCTGACGCTGAAGCCGGGCGACGTGCTGCTCCAGCCCTTCTCGCCGACCGGCTTCTACTCCTCCGCGGTGCGCAACGACTTCCTGCGCGAACTCGAGGACCGCAACGAGCGCCAGGTGGCCTATACCGCCGAGCCGATCGGCGACCATGTCTGCGAATACGGCGTCGGCCCGCGCAAGCGGAAGGTCTACGTCACCGCCCACGACCTCGCCCGGATCGCCTATTTCGAGCAGGACGGCTTCGTCGAGGCGATGCGCACGCCCGACAACACGCTGATCTTCGTGACGCCCGAGAAGGCGCGGGAGATCGTGCAGGACCAGGTGGACTGCATGGGCTGCCTCTCGGCCTGCCGCTTCTCCAACTGGTCCCAGCACAGCGAGGACCACTCCACCGGCAAGAAGGCCGACCCGCGGAGCTTCTGCATCCAGAAGACGTTGCAGGACATCGCGCATGACGGCTCGCTGGACCAGAACCTGATGTTCGCCGGCCACAACGCCTACCGCTTCGCCTCCGACCCCTTTTATTCCAACGGCTTCGTCCCGACGGCGAAGCAGCTTGTGGAGCGCATACTCACGGGGCGGTGACAGGCGGGCCCGGACTGCGTAAACCCCGCTCCTGGAATGGTTGCGGGGGGACGGGTGCCGGGGCCGATCCGCGTTGCCGTGGTGGAGGACGAGGCCGACCTGCGGGAGGTCGTCGTCGAATACCTGTCCGCGCAGGGCTTCGCCGCCCTGCCCTGCCCCGATGGCGCGGCGCTGGACGCGGCGCTGGCCGAGGCGCCGGTGGAGGCGGTCCTGCTCGACCTGAACCTGCCGAAGGAGGGCGGGCTGTCGATCGCGCAGCGGCTGCGCCAGCGGGACGACGCGCCGGGCATCCTGATGGTGACCGCGCTCGGCGAGCCGACCGACCGGATCGTCGGCCTCGAACTCGGCGCCGACGACTATATCGGGAAACCCTTCGAGCTGCGCGAGCTGCTCGCCCGGCTGCGGAGCGTGCTGCGCCGGCGCGCCGCGGCGCGGGTGGCCGCGCAGCCTGCGAGCCCCGCCGCCGCGCCCGAGATCCGCTTCGGCGGCTTCCGCCTGCGCCCCGCGGAACGCCGGCTGGTGGACGCGACCGGCGCCGAGGTCGGGCTGACGCCGATGGAATTCGACCTGCTGCTGACGCTGGCCACCCACCCGCGCGAGGTGCTCGGGCGCGAGCGGCTGCTGCGCACGCCGCAGGGCGAGCCGGCCGATCCGCTCGACCGGTCGGTGGACATCCGGGTGACGCGGCTGCGCCGCAAGCTGGAGCCGGACCCGGCCAATCCGCGCTTCATCCTGACCGCCCGCGGCCAGGGCTACAGCTTCGACCCCGATGGCTGAGGACGACCTCCTCGCCCGGCTGACGGAGGCGGAGGCGCTCAAGCAGGGCGTGATCGATGCCGCGCTCGATGCCGTCATCACCGCCGACCGCGCGTGCCGGGTCATCGGCTGGAACGCCGCCGCCGAGCGCATCTTCGGCCACCGGCGCGATGCGATCATGGGCCGGCCGATCGGCGAGACGATCGTCCCGCCGCATTTCCGCGACCGGCACGAGGCCGGGCTCGCGCGCTACCACCGCACCGGCTGCCCGCATGTGCTCGGCCAGCGGCTCGAGATGGAGGCGATGCGCGCCGATGGCTCGATCTTCCCCTGCGAGCTCTCGATCCATGAAGTGAAGGCCGCGGGCAAGGTGTTCTTCACCGCCTGGCTGCGCGACCTGACGCCGATGGTGCAGACCCAGGCCGAGCTGGAACGCCAGCGCGAGCGCCTGCACCAGAGCGAGAAGATGAGCGCGCTCGGCAGCCTGCTCGCCGGCGTCGCGCATGAGCTGAACAACCCGCTCGCGGTCGTGGTGGCGCAGACCACCATGCTCGAGAACACGGCGCAGGACCCGGCGGTGCGCGAGCGTGCCGCGCGCATCCACGCCGCCGCCGCCCGCTGCGGACGGATCGTCAAGACCTTCCTCGCCATGGTCCGCCGGCAGGCGCCGATACGCGCCGCGGTCGAGGTGAACAAGGCGCTGCACGGCGCGCTGGAGCTGGCGGCCTACGGGCTGAGATCCGCCGGCATCGTGCTCGACCTCCGGCTCGATCCGGCGCTGCCGGTGATCGAGGCCGACCCCGACCAGCTCGGCCAGGTGGCGGTGAACCTGATCGTCAACGCGCAGGCCGCGCTGGCGGACCGGGCGGAGCCGCGCGTGCTCCGGATCGAGAGCTGGGCCGAGCCGGATGGCGGGATCGGCTTCGCGGTCGAGGACAACGGCCCCGGCGTGCCGGCGGAGCTGCGCGAGAAGATCTTCGAGCCCTATGTGACGACGAAGCCGCTCGGCGCCGGCACGGGCATCGGGCTCGCGGTCTGCCGCAACATCGCGGCCGCGCATGGCGGCACCGTCGGGCTGGAGCCCGGCGCGCTCGGCGGCGCGCGCTTCGTGGTGCGGCTGCCGCCCGGCCTGCCGGTGGCCGCGGCGGTGGCCGAGGCGCCGGTGGCGGGTGCCCCGCCAAGGCTTCGCGTGCTGGTGGTGGATGACGAGCCGGAAGTCGGCTCCGCGCTGGCGGAGCTTCTCGGCCTGCAGGGCGTGGTGGCGGAGCTGGCGGGCGACATCCCGGCCGCCATCGCGAAGCTCTCGGCCGGCCGCTACGAGGCGGTGTTCTGCGACCTCCGGATGCCGGGCGGCGGCGGCGCCGCGCTCTATCGCCATGCCGTCTCGGCGCAGCCGCATCTGCGCGGGCGCTTCGCCTTCGTCACCGGCGACACGGTGGCCGGCCCGCCGGCGATCGCGGCACTCGACCCCGCCGAGCCGCCGCCGATCCTGGAGAAGCCCTTCGGCCCGGACGATGTCGCGGAGGTGCTGCGGCAGCTGCGCGGCGAGGGCCAGTGACCGCGTGATGGTGGCGGTCGCGTCCGGGCGCTACGCCACCCGGCGGGTCATCTGCTGGCGTGTCGAGGTGAGCAGGCGGCGGAAGGGGTCGTCCGGCGTGCAGCGGGCCGGGTCCACGCCGGCGACGAGCGCGGCCGCGCCGGCCCGGTCGCCATGGTCAACCAGGCAGCGGGCCTCGACCAGGTCCATCATCATCCGCTCGGCGCCGGGGCGCATGATTCCGCGCACGCGGCCGATCGCCGCGCGCTTCTCGGCCAGCGGCAGCGTCGCGATCGGCGGAAGCGACCAGCCGGGCGGCAGCGCATCCCGCAGGCGGAACAGCGCCGAGGACCACGGCACCGCATAGAGATAGTCCAGCCGGTCGAGCATCAGCCCGGTCGCCACATGCAGCCACCAGCAATCGGGATGGACGAAATCCTGGTGCACGATCCAGGCGCCCGGCAGCAGCGCCGGGTAGAAGGTGCCGGCGATGTGCTCCATCAGCGCGACGGATTTCGCGACGTCCACGAAGAGCAGCTCGATCGGCCCGCCGGCCCAGGCCTGCGCGGTGAGATCGCCCGGCACGCGGAGGATGCGCTCCAGGTGGTCGGCGTTCGTCGCCTCGAACATCGGCAGCAGCGAGAACTCGTCGGGGCTGCCCGGCGGCACCTCGGAGCCGAGGAAGCTGCGCACGAAGCCGAGCCGCCATATGTCGTAGCTGACGATGCGGCGCGCGCGCGCCGCCGGATGGGGGTTGGCTGCCAGCCCGCGCGCCATCGCGCAGGTGCCGATGCCGAGCAGCGGGCCGAGATCGGCGATGTCGCCGCGGCCTTCCAGCGCGCGGCTGGCCAGCATGTGCAGCAGCGCGATCTCCTGCGCGTGCATCTGCGATCGCACCTCGATCGCGCCCGCCCGGCGATGGATGCGGAACCGCGTCTCGCCGAGCGCCTCGATGCCGTTGTCGAAGCCGGGATTGAGCGCGGCGACGTGGCGGAGATGGGTGCGCGGATCGGCGGGGTCCTCGGGCTCGGGCGCGGCCGCGACCACGTGGAAGGCGGCGGTCGGGCGGGCGGCGGGATCCTTGCGGAACCATCGGACATATTCGTAGACGAGATCGGCGTTGAGCTCGTAGTCGCCCGGCGCCAGGCGGGCTGCCGGCAGCATGGCGCGCAGCGTCAGCGCCTGGCCGGCGGGAAGCCCGAAGGGCGGCGCGGCGAGCCGCGGCTCCCCGACCCGGCGCGGGCCCGCCGGGCCGCGCGCGGCGAGCTCGAAGCCGATCGAGAGCGCCGTGTGGCCGAGAAGCTGCGTCGGCAGGGTGCGCGTGCCCTCGTTCCGCAGCACCAGCTCCACCGGCAGGTCCTGCCCCGCGGCAATCTCGGTGCGCGGCAGGCGCAGCTCGACGGCGACCGCGAGCGGGCCGAGCTCGGCCACCGCAGCACGGAGCCGGTCGCGCAGCGCGGCATGTTCGGGCGCGCGGAGATTGGGCAGCGGCGGCGCCGCGGCAAGCGGGCCAAGGGCGGGCCCCGGGGCGGAGGCGGCGGCGGGGGCGGGCTTCGGCGGCGGCGCGGGCGGCGGCTCGCTGCGCCAGGCGGCGAGCTCCGCCTCGGCACCCGGCAGCAGCAGGGCGGCGTAGCGGTGCATGATCGCCTTGGCCGGGCCCTGGCAATGCACGGTGTGGAAGCGCAGCAGCCGCCCGTCCGCCGCCGCGCGGAAGCAGAGCCGGCCATCCACGAGATGGGGCCGCTTCAGCGGCCGGCCGAGCACCAGCGGCGCCAGGTCGCCGGGCGCGCCGACCTCCACGCCATTGGCCAGGGTCGAGGCCTGGTCGAGCCCGCCATGGAAGGGCAGCTGGTACTGGCTGAACATCAGCGCCGGGTTGCGGTCGCGGAAGCTGTAGAACATGTGCATGTCCTGGAAGCTCCGCGCGTCCTGGCCGGTGACGACGCGCCCGAGCCGGTTCACGAGGCGCACGACCTCCTCCCGCGGGCGGGCGTAGAGGCTGCGGAGGTGATCGGCCAGCGCGGCGAGGCCCCGCCGGTCGCGGACCGTGGTCGTCCAGGTCCAGTCGTTCATCGCGAAGCCCGGCGGCATCGCCGCGATGATCTCCGAGGCGGGCGAGAAGGCCAGCGCGTCGCTGTCGATCACGACGCATTGGTCGATGCGGTTGCGGCGGCAGTATTCCTCGACGACGAGCCAGCGCTGGAAGCTGAACAGCCCATAGGCCGGCTCCGAGACGGCGTGGTGGACGTAGCTCGGCGCGAAGGCGGCGGCGGCCTCGAAATGGTCGGCGATCGCCGCCTGGCGGCCGATGCCGATGGTCGCGGTGGCGTGGTCACCGAGCAGGACCACGTTGTTCGCGCCGTTCTGGACGGCGAGCGAGGCGGCGCAGAGCGCCACATAGTCCTGCCCGCCCTTGTGGACCACGATGAAGGGCGGCTCGTCGCGCGGCACGACACGGCCGCGCGGCGCGCCCGCGGCCTCGCGCAGCGCGCGGCCGACCGCGAGCCGGCGCGCGCCCTCGGCCCCGGCCTCGGCGCCGACGCTGCCCTGCGGCGCGCCCTGCCCGGCCCGCGCCGCGGCCGCGGCATCCTGGGCGGCGAAGAGCACGAGCGCGGCGGCGCCGCGGAGCGCGGGCGGAGCGCTCTCCGGCAAGGCGCGCGCCTGGTCGGCCAGGATGTCGAGCCGGCGCCGCCCGCCGAGATTCGGGCGTGACCCGCCGAGGCCGCTCAGGAACTTGATGAAGAAGCCGGAGGTGGGCTGCTGGCGGAGCACCTCGGCCAGGATGGGCAGGGTCCAGCGTCCCTCGCCGTTGTGCGAATCCGCGTGCAGGCCTTCGAGCAGCCGACCGAGCGGCAGCGAGGCCAGCACGGGATGGCGATCGAGCACCTCGCCGGCGAGGCGCGCGGCGCTGGCGGCGGCCGCCGCCAGGCCCGATGCGGCGCAGCGTCGCGCGGCGCGCCACATCTCCTCGACGGCGCCGCCGGCCTCAGCCGCGGTCAGACCGCGCAGCAGGTCGGCGGCCAGGGCCTCCGCCGCGCCGGTGTCGCCCTGCCGCAGCCGGAGCGAGACGAGGCGCAGCAGCACGGCCCACGCGGCCGGGTCGGCCCCCCGGAGCCGCGCCTCGGCCGCGGCCAGGTCGTTGTTCCGGAAACCGCGATCCACCTCCGCGAGCAGCGCGGCGGGGTCGGCGGCCTCGGCCGGGGCGGCTTGGGGCATGCGGACATCCTCTCGACCGGCCAGGGACACCCGCACCCAGGGCCGCGACGCGACGCACCCCGTCTAGATCAGCGCCGGGCCGAGCGGAACCGCTCGCGCCCCGGCGGCTTGACCCGATGGAGTGTCCAGCGACAAAGGTCGCGGCGCGCGAAGGGTAGCCCGATGACTCGAATCGTTGGAATATGTCTGTTCCGGAACGAGGAGTATTATCTCGAGCGCGCGATCCGCAACGTCGCCGGTTTCTGCGACGAGGTGATCCTGGTGGACAACGAGTCGACGGATTTCTCGGCGCAGGTCGCGGACGAGCTTGCCGCCGCCCTGCCGCATGTCACCTCGATCACGGTGGAGACGCCGCATCGGACGCAGCGCCTGATCAGCCACCTGGCCGGCACGCCAACCTGGGTGTTCGGCATCGACGGCGACGAGATCTTCGATCCGGCCGGACTGGCGAGGCTGCGGCCGCGCATCCTGGCCGGCGAATTCGACCGCCATTTCCAGCTCCGCGGCCACAGCCTGCATTGCACGGCGCTCGATCCGACCGGCTTCCAGACCGCGACGGGGTATCCGACGCCGGGTGCGCGCACCGCGACCAAGCTCTACAATTTCGCGCGGCTGCACGCCTGGCGCGGCATCGCGCAGCGGCTGCATGGCTGGGACATCATCTACCGCGGCCCGACGCGCTACATGCACGCCGCCCTGCTGCATGACGAGGCGGGGATCGAGGATTGCGACTTCCGCATGCTGCATCTCTGCTTCCTGCCGCGCTCGCGGGTCGATCTGCGCGACCCCGAGGCGCAGAAGCGCGCGAACCCCACCGAGACCAAGCGGAAGCTGGACTACAAGCGGATCACCTATGCGGTGGGCGAACAGGTCTCGCTGCCGGTCGGCGCCTTCTTCCCGCCGATGGAGAGCCTGCCCCTCGCGCCGCCGGACCGGCAGGGCGCCGATGCGCCGCGCCCGTGCCGGCTGCCGGCGCCGCATCTCGGCCGGCCGGACCAGGCGGCGCTCGCGGCCGAACTGCGCGCGGCCTTCGCGCCGGGCCGCGAGGGCTATGAGCTGGCCTGCCTGGGCAGCATCGGCGCGACGCATCAGGTCGGACGGGGCGTGTTCCACCCGAGCCAGGTGCTGGACCTGGCGCTGACCCCGCGCGCCGCGACGCTGCCGGTCCTGCATGGCGGGCTCGAGGTGCTGTTCCTCGAAGCCTCGCTGTTTCCCGCTGAGGCGGCGGAGCGCGGGCTGGCGCCGGAGGAGCGGCTGTCCACCCAGCTCGTGCAGATCCCCTTCGACACGCTGGAGGCCGGCAGGACCTACCGCTTCGAGGCGCCGCTCGACATCCGCGCACTGGACGGGCGGGAGGGCATCGCGACGCTCGACCTCATGGTGCCGAACCTGATCCGCTTCCGGCGCGACCGCGCGCAGCACCTGCGCGTGCCGGTCGCGGCGGCCGAGGCGGCTGCCTCGGCCTGACGCGGTCACGTTCCGGCCATTCCTGAGCCTGCATCCGGCTCGGCTGCGGGCGCATCGGCCAAGGCGGCCGATCGCAGCGGAGCCGAGGCACGGAAGACGCGTCCGGGCCTTCGCCGCGCCCGCCCGGCAACGCTCGCTCAGGGCAGCATGGCCGTCAACGCGGCCTGGCCGGCGTCGGACAGGGCGAAGCGCAGCGCCCTGAGCCCGCCGCACTCGCCGCCCATCGCCGCGCCGCCGGCGGCGTTCCCTCCGAGGCGGACCTGCGTCAGCCCCGCCACGTCATGCGCCTGCACCACTGGCTCGGCGCCGTCCACGCTGACGCGGATCGAGGTGGCACCGATCACGAGGCTCGCGCGGCGCAAGGCGCCCGCCGCGACGGTGCCGGCGGCGGCGCCATCGGTCGGCACGCCGGCCTTCACCACGCGCGGCACGATGCTGGCACTGCCGCCGGGCACCACCACGCCGAGGACATTGGCGTCGGACCCGTCATCCACCCGCAGCAGCCAGCGATCGCCGGTGAGGGAAGCGACGGGCAGCACGAAGCTGCCGAACAGGCTCACACCGCTGCCAGACATGATGCTCTCTCCTGTCGCCGCCACATCGAAGGGCGCGAAGCCGGGTTGCAGGGGAACGCCGCGCGTGTCGCCCTGTGGCGGCGCGTCGTCGTAGGCCGGATTGCCGATGCTCGGCTCGGCGCCGGCCTGGTAGGTGACGGTCAGCGCGCCGCCGTTCGGCGCGGCCGAGAGCGTCAGATGCACCGCGTTGCCGACGAAGGCCGTGCTGCCGATCGCGAGCGGCGCGCCGTTCCGCTGCACGGCGAAGCCCGTGAGCGCGCCGCCATCGGTGGTGTTGTCCGCTTCGCGCAGCCCGGTCCCGCCATCCTGCTGGACCGCGAGCGCCACCACCGCCGTCCCGCGCTGCCGGCTTGCGCCGAGGATGCGCGGCCCGGCGGCGCCGGCGCCCGCGACGCCGAGCGCGGCGAGCACCGATTGCGCGTAGCGCCGGCCGATCCGCTCATAGGAGGCGACGTCCCAATGCACGCCGTCCGAGAGCGTCGCGTCCACCGAACTCGCGGCCAGGAAGGCGCCGGGCGTGGCCGCGATCAGGTCGCGCTGGGCGAGGCGGATGGTGTCGTAGCCGCTGTCGGAACTGCCGGCCGCGCGCCCGACGATCGCGATGCCGAAGGGCAGCGCGGGGCGGCCGGAGAGGCTCCGCGCCTGCGCGACCAGGTTGCCGAGGCCCGTCATGTAGGCCGCGCGAGTGGTGCCAAGCGAGACGTCGCTTTCGCCCTGGTGCCAGAGCGCGGCCTCGAAATCGGTGCCGCTGTCGGCGGAGAGCATCGCGACGAGGTTGAGCCAGCAATCGCCCGCCGCCTGCCAGCGCGCGATCTCGGTGGCGCCGACCGCGAGCTGCAACAGCCCGACCGGCAGGCCGAGGCCCGCGCGAAGCCGGTTGCCGAGGACCACGCCGCCATTGCCGCCGAAGGTCGGGCCGTGCAGCGCAGTGTCCTCGCCCGCCTGCGCGACGAGATCGGTCGCGAACCAGCCGAAGCCGGCCCAGCGCCGCGTCAGCGGATCGGCCGCCGGCGGGCTCGACCGCGTGGCCCACATCCGCCGCATGTTCGACTGGCCGATGCAGAGCACGAGCGCGCCCACGCCGAACTTCCGCGCCGAGACGGCGGAGGCGCCGCCCTGGTCGCGCGCCTGCCAGCGATACCAGCCGCCCTGCGGGACGGCGAGCGTCGCCGCCCAGCTGCCGCCCGAGGCGCTGTCCAGCGTCGCCGCCGTCCAGTCCTGGAGCACGGTCGAGCCGTCCTCGGCGAGAAGGCGGATGTCGAGGAAGGCGGGTGCGGTGCCGTAGCTGCCGGCGAAGCCGATGGCGCGGGCGGTGCCGACGCGCTGGAAGATGCGGTCGGCGGCGAACTCGGCGAGGCCGGTGATGCTCACAGGCTGATGCCGAGGCTGGCGAGGGAGGCGGCGACGAGATCGGCCTCGCGCGTGCTGGCGCCCGTGGTGATGGGCAGGATGGGCGTGGTGGCCGCCGGGCCGATCTCGAGCTGCGGCGCGATGAAGTCGATCGTCGCATCGAGCGGCACGCCGTTCGTCACCACCGAGGTCAGCTCGCTGTAGATGTGGGTGGTGCCGGCATTGCAGGTGAGCGTGTGGCCATAGCGGCGGAGCGTGCCGTCCATCGCGGGCGACAGCACCGTGAGCACGTCGTTGGCGCCGCCGGCGGTGCGGGTGCGGTGGCGGATGTTGGTGATGCCGGCGAGCGAGCCCGCATGCAGCCGGTAGAAGGCGGTCGAGGTCCAGACCTGCGCGGCGGCGGCGGCGATGGTGGAATTGAGGGAGTGCTGGACCTGGATGTTGCCGTTGGCCGCCGGCGTGCCGGCGAAGCGGACCCTGAGGCCCGGCAGGCCGGCGACCGTGACCGCGCCGATGATCTCGCGCGTGACGCCGGCGGCGCTGATGGCGATGTTCCAGTTGCCGGGCAGCGTGCCCTGCGTGCCGGGCACCGCGCCCTCGGCGCGCGGGTTGAGGACGCGGTTGGTGCGCGGCGCCTCGATCAGCAGGCGCTGGGCCGTGCCGCTGGCGCGCGGCTGGTCGGCGTCGAACTCCAGCCAGGTCGCGCCGTCGCCGGAGAGCGCGGTGGCGCGCGAAGCGGGCTGGGCGCGGGCGAGCGCGAGCGGCGGCCGCGGCAGGCCGAGGGCGACGAGCGGCAGGCTGGGCTGGTCGATGGCGGGGAGCATGGCGGGCAGGGCGGTGATCATGCGTGTCTCCGGGTGGGGGACAGCCGCGATCCCGCCGCCCGGCATGGCGGGCGGATTGGGCGCGGCGGCACGGGAGAGGGGCTCTGCGAAGGGCGGGTGGGCGCGCCGACGGGCGGGCACGCCTGGGGCCTTGGCATGGCCCTTCTAGGCCGAACCGCAATCGTTTGTCAATTTATTCTTATCGCGTGGCGGGCGCGAGCGCCACGCGCCCGTTCACTTCCAGTCGAGGAAGATGTGGCGCAGGCCGCGCTCGGCGATGAGGTGGCGGACATGCCGCATCGGCTCACGCGAGGAGGGCACCTTGCGCTCATGCGTCTCCACGAGGCAGAGCCCGAAGCGGTCCTCCAGCCCCTGGTCGAGGATCGCCTTCAGCAGGTCCCCCTCCGCGCCCTCGATGTCGATCTTCAGCACCGCGGCCGGCTGCGGCAGGGCGCGCAGGAAGGCCGGGAAGTCGATCAGCTCGACCTCGGTGCCGAGCGCGGGGTCGATGTTGATCTTGTCCGCCATCAGCGAGGAGGATTGCGTGAAATCCGCCACGCCATCCTCCCGCGAGGGGTGGAAGTGCAGGCGCGCGACGCCGGGCTGCGTCCAGACGGCCTGCCGGTGGAGCTGCACGCCGTCATGGCCGGCGAGCTTCGCGCTGAGCAGGGCGAAGGCCTTCGGATCGGGCTCGAAGCAGTGCAGCCTGCAGCCGCGCCGGGCGAACCGGGCGGCGACCTCGCCGACATTCGCGCCGCAATCCACGACGAGATCGCCGGGTTCCAGCAGGTCGAGCAGCGCCTTGAACCGCTCCCGCCGGTCGGCGGTGACCAGCACCGCCTCGATGCCCTGCTTCATGCGATGCTCCGCCGCCCGATCCGTCGCCCGCCGTGCGTCGGCGGCGGTCACGGGATGCCGCATGGCCCCGCTTCATGCAACGGCGCGCGCCCACCCGGCGCGCCTCGTCGGTGCGCGCTTGGTCGGTTCCCCGGGCCGTGCCAGAAGCGCCGGGGCATGCCGAAGGATCATGGTGCGATGGGCGGAGAGGCCGGGGACGCCCCGCGGGCGCCATCGCGGCTCGCCCGCCGCGCCGCGCTACTCGCCCCGCTCGCCGCCCTGCCGGCCGCCCCGGCGACGGCGCAGCCCGCGCGGCTGCCCTTGGGCGCGCCAGGCGCCGCCGGGCCGCTCGGCGGCGATGGCGCGGCGCTTGCGCAGCAGGGGGCGCTGACGCTGCAATCCGGCGCCTGGCGCGCCACCACGCATGGCGAGCTCGCGGCCGCCTATGTGAACGTGATCCCGAGCTTCCGCCAGGCGGCGGGCGAGCAGGCGGCGGCGCGGAGCGTCGCGGAGGAACTGCGCGAGCGCGTCGCCTTCACCCAGTTCCTGACCGCGGGCCGCTCCCCCGGCGCGGCGATCGCCGCGGCCATCGACTATCTCCGCCGCAACAACGGCGCCTCGGGCGGCGAGGTGCTGCTGCCGCCGGGCCCGCCGATCCAGGTGACCGAGCCCATCGCCGCCGCGCCCGGCGTGCTGGTGCGCGGCCCGCGCCGGATCGAGACGCCGCGCTTCCCGGGCATCGGCCTCGGCGTCTTCGAGGTGGACGGGGCCGAGGATTTCACGCTCGCCGACCTCCATTTCGCGCTCGGCCGCCGCTGCTCGCCGGTGCGCGTCACCGGCGATGCCAGCGGCTTCGCCGCGCGCGGGCTGCGCATCCATGAAGGGCGCAGCATCTGGTTCGAGAAGGCCCGCCACGCCCGCCTCGCGGACATCATCTGCCGCGGCGGCACCGCCGCGATCGGCGCCGGCGCACGGCCAGAGCACCTGGTGCAGGACGTGGTCGCCACCGGCATCCAGGCCTATGACCTGCGCAGCGAGGCGATCGACCTCAACTTCAACGTGATCGGCTTCCAGCTGATCGGCTTCGCCTTCCGCCGCTGCAGCCTGGCCGGCGCCGGGGAGGCGATCGACATCGGCGGCGGCACCTGCCGCGACATCGCCATCGCCAACGGCGTGATCGATTGCGGCGGCGAGGCGATGGCGCATCCCACGGCCGGCATCCGCGTCAAGCTCGGCACGCAGGGCGTCGCGATCAGCGGCGTCAGCATCGTCAACGGCCGCTCTCAGGGCGGCATCGGCATCCACCTTGCCGATGCCGTGGATGTGGCGATCGCGGGCAGCAGCGTCGATGGCAGCTTCGCGCGCGGCTTCTTCGCCGAGCCCTCGGTGCGCGACGTCACCTGGCGTGGCGGCCGCTGCGACAGCCCGCTGCATGTCAACGGCAGCCGCGACGTGACGCTCGACATCATCCATGACGGCGGCGGCGCGCCGGGCCCGCGGCCGGCCTACAGCATCGGCTTCGGCGCGCGGCGCGTCACCATCGCCGGCACGGTGCGCAACCGGCCGGAAGGCGCCGCGGCCTCGATCGGCGGCGGGCGCGGCGGCGCGCGGGACTGCCGCGTGCTCGGCCTGGTCGCGGAGCAGGTCGCGCGCGGCGTCCTGGCGCAGGCGGGATGCGAGCGGCTGCGGCTGCGCGACCTCGCGATGCAGGAGATCGGCGGGGAGGCGGTGGTGCTCGCGCGCGGCTGCCGCAACGCGGATCTGCGCGGGCTGGTCGCGGTGGACTACTCGGCGGCGGGGACGCTGGCGCAGCCGGCGATCCGCGTCGCGCCGGGCTGCGACGGCAGCCTGCTGCGCGACATCATCGCGCGCGACACGCGCCAGGGGGAGGCGCGGCACGCCGGCCCGGCGGTGCTGTTCGAGGGCGCCTCGCGCGCCGTGCTCCTGGATGGCGTCGTGGCGGACAACCTGCCCGGCGAGGCGGTGCAGGGCGCGGCGGCGCTGGAGGCGAGTTCGCTCGGCGCCGTCCTGACGGCCTGAGCGCGATCAGCGATCGGCGAGGGCGGCGGGCGGCGCGGCGAGGGTGGCGGGCGCCTCCTCCTTCAGCAGTACGCCGCTGCCGCCGCGCCGGCGCGCGGCGGCGACCAGCCAGAGCAGCTTGGCGGCGGCCTCGGCGGCGGGCAGGCCGGCGGGGCGGATGTTGCTCACGCAGTTCCGCTCGGCATCGGTCCGGCCGCGCCGCGGCGCCCAGGTGAGGTAGGCACCGACGCTGTCGAGCGCCGAGAGGCCGGGGCGTTCCCCGATCAGCACCAGCACGACCGCCGCGCCCAGCGCCTCGCCGATCTCGTCGCCGAGCGCGACGCGGGCCTCGGTGGCGATGACGATGGCGGGCGGGGGCCAGCCCTGGCCGGCCAGGCCGTCGCGCAGATGGCGGAGCAGCCCCGGCGCCTCGGCCTGCACGCCACGCGCGCAGAGCCCGTCCGCGAGCACGATCGCACAGCCGCCCGGCATGGCGGCGGCCTCCAGCCTCGCGCGGTCCGCCGCGCGCAGCCGCCGGCCGAGATCGGGGCGCAGCAGGTAGGTGCGGCGATCGGGCGCCTCGCTGGCGACGACCGGCGCGGCGAAGCCCTCCGCGGCGAGCGCCCGGGCGAGTGCCGCGGTATCGAGCGCCGACCACACCGCGTCCCGCGCCGCGGCATGGGCGGCCTGGAAATCGAGATGCGCGGCGGTGGGCAGGCCATGCCCCGCGCGGCCGAGCGCGACGCGGGCCGTGGTGAAGCGGCGGAGGTCCTGCCAGCGCGAAGGCGCGGTCATGCCAGCACCGCGCGGAGGGGCGCCGGCAGCAGGTCGGGCGTGCGATCCGCGATCCCCATGCGTTCGAGCCAGGCGGCGAATTCCGGCGCCGGCCGCTTGCCGAGCGCGGCGCGCGCATAGAGCCCGTCATGGAAGGAGGTGGACTGGTAGGCGAGCATCACGTCATCCGCGCCGGCGACGCCCATCACATAGGTCACGCCGGCGACGCCGAGCATGGTGAGCAGCGCGTCCATGTCGTCCTGGTCGGCCTCGGCGTGGTTGGTGTAGCAGACATCCACCCCCATCGGCAGGCCGAGCAGCTTGCCGCAGAAATGGTCCTCGAGGCCCGCGCGCAGGATCTGCTTGCCGTCATAGAGGTATTCCGGGCCGATGAAGCCGACGACGCTGTTGACCAGCAGCGGCGCGAAGGCCCGCGCCACGCCATGCGCGCGGGCCTCGATGGTCTGCTGGTCGCAGCCGTGATGCGCGCCGGCCGAGAGCGCGCTGCCCTGCCCGGTCTCGAAATACATCACGTTGTCGCCGACCGTGCCGCGCGCGAGCCCGAGCGCGGCCTCCCGCGCTTCCCGCAGCAGGGCGAGCGAGACGCCGAAGCTCTCATTCGTCGCCTGGGTGCCGCCGATGGACTGGAACACGAGATCCACCGGCGCGCCGCGCTGCATCGCGATCATCGTCGTCGTCACATGCGCCAGCACGCAGGTCTGGGTCGGGATGTCGAAGCGGGCGCGGATGCCGTCCAGCATCGCGAGCAGGCGGCAGAGGTTGTCCGGATTGTCGGTCGCGGGGTTCACGCCGATCACCGCATCACCCGCGCCGAGCAGCAGCCCATCCAGCACCTGCGCCGCGACGCCGGCCGGATCGTCCACCGGGTCGTTCGGCTGCAGCCGGATGGAGAGCGTGCCGGGCAGCCCGATCGTGTTGCGGAAGCGCGTGACGACGCGGCATTTCGCCGCGATGGCGACCAGGTCCTGCAGGCGGCAGATCTTGCTGACCGCGGCCGCCATCTCCGGCAGCAGGCCGGGCGCCAGCGCGGCCAGCGCCGCGCCATCGGCCTCGCCGAGCAGCCAGTCGCGGAAGCCGCCGACGGTCAGATGCGCCACCGGCGCGAAGGCCGCCGCATCATGCGTATCGAGCAGCAGCCGGGTGACGTCGTCGGCCTCGTAGGGCGCCACCGCCTCATTGAGAAAGTGCCGCAGCGGCAGGTCGGCCAGCGCGCGCTGCGCGGCGACGCGCTCGGCCGCGCTCGCCGCGGCGATCCCGGCCAGCGCATCGCCCGAGCGCGCCGGGCTCGCGCGGGCGAGCAGCGTGCGGAGATCGTCGAAGACGTGGCGCGTGCCTCCGACGGTGTGGGCGAAGGCCATCCGAACCCTCCTGCTCTGCCGCATGGTATGGGGCGGCCCCGGCGTCTTGCCAGCCCGGCGCGGCCGCCCGAGGATGCGCCCCGCCACGGAGGGATGGATGCAGCGCGACGCGATCGAGGGGCGGGCCGATCCGGCCTCGGACTGGCCTGACCGGATCTACGACACGCTGGTCGCGCACGGCATCACGCAGGTGGCGCTGGTGCCGGATGCCGGGCATGCGCGGCTGATCCGCCGCTGCCTCGCCGATGCGGCGATGCGCGTGGTGACGCTGACCACCGAGGAGGAAGGCGTGGCGATGCTGCTCGGCGCCTGGCTCGGCGGGGCCAAGGGCGTGCTGCTGATGCAGTCCTCCGGCGTCGGCAACTGCATCAACATGCTCTCGCTGCCGGTGCTGCACCGCGCGCCGCTGCCGATGCTGGTGACGATGCGCGGCGATTTCGGGGAGTTCAACCCGGCGCAGATTCCCATGGGCCAGGCCGTCCAGCCGACGCTGGAGGCGATGGGCACGCTGGTGCACCGCGCCGACCGGCCGGAGGATGTGCCGGCGGTGGTGGATGCGACGCTGCGGCTCGCCTTCAACACCTATCGGCCGACGGCGGCGCTGCTCGGGCAGCGGCTGATCGGCGCCAAGACCTTCGGCAAGGATTGAGCGGCATGGACCGGCGCGAGGTGGTGCGGGGGCTGCTCGAGGATCGCGGCGACCTGCTGGTGGTGGCGGGGCTTGGTGCCTCGGCCTGGGACATCACGGCGGCCGGCGACACGGCGCTGAACTTCCCGCTCTGGGGCGGCATGGGCGGGGCGGCGATGCTCGGCCTCGGGCTTGCGCTGGCGCAGCCGGGGCGGCGCGTGCTGGTGATCACCGGCGATGGCGAGATGCTGATGGGGATGGGCGCGCTCGCCACCATCGCGGTGCAGGCGCCGGCGAACCTCGCCGTCGTGGTGCTGGACAACGAGCACTACAGCGAGACGGGCGGGCAGGAGACGGCGACGCGGCATGGCGCCGATCTCGTCGCCATCGCGCGTGGCTGCGGCATCGCCGATGCCCGGCGGCTGGACGACCCGGCGGCGATCGGCGCGCTGCGCCGGGACCTGTGGACCGCGACGGCGCCGATCTTCGCGCTGGCGAAGGTGGCGCCCGGCAACCAGCCTCTGGTGCTGCCGCCGCGCGAGGGCGCGCATCTGACGGCACGCTTCCGCGAGGCGGTGCTGGGGCCCGCGGCGCATCACCAGCTCTGACGCGGCGCGTCAGGCTGCCTGGAGGCTCTCCACCAGGCTCGTGAACATCGGCAGCCCGTCGGTGCCGCCCATCAGCTCGTCCACCAGGTCCTCCGGGTGCGGCATCAGGCCGCAGACGCGGAGGTTGGGGGAGAGGATGCCGGCGATGTTGGCGCGGGCGCCGTTGCGGTTGGCGGCCTCGGTCGCGGCGCCGTCGGGCGTGCAGTAGCGGAAGGCGACCAGGCGCTCGGCCTCCAGCTTCCCGAGCGTTGCGTCGTCGCAGAAATAGTTGCCGTCGCCATGCGCCATCGGCGCGCGGAACACCGCGCCTTGCTGCCAATGGGCGGTGAAGGGCGTGCCGGCCCGCTCCACCCGCATGTGGCAATCCATCGAGAGGAAGCGCAGCGAGGCGTTGCGCAGCAGCGCGCCGGGCAGGAGGCCGGCCTCGCAGAGGATCTGGAAGCCGTTGCAGACGCCGAGCACATGCCCGCCGCGCGCGGCGAAGGCGGCGACCTCCCGCATGATGGGCGATTGCGCCGCCATCGCGCCGCAGCGGAGGTAGTCGCCATAGGAAAAGCCGCCCGGCAGCACAACGAGATCGGTGCCGGCGGGCAGCGCCGTCTCGCGATGGAACAGCATCGCGGGCTTGCGGCCGGCGGCGCGTTCCAGCGCGATCGCCATGTCGCGCTCGCGGTTGGTGCCGGGGAAGACGATAATGGCGGCGCGCATCCCTAACCCCCCGTCCAGATCCGCACCCAGTTGACGCCGCCAAGCACGAGCAGCGTCACCACCGCCGCCAGCGCCGCCGCCGTCACCCAGCGGTCAAGCCCCTTCTTGCCGCGCGCGAGGATGTCGAGCCGGTTGCGCCGCGCCACCTGCGGCGCGCGCTGCTCGCGCCAGCGCAGCCCGGTGGCGATGATCACCGTCAGCACGATCATGCCGATCAGCGAGAGCTTCACCATGGCGGGGTCAGGCGAGTTCCACGCGGAAGCTCTCGATCACCGTGTTCGCGAGCAGCCTGCGGGCCATGTCCTCGGCCAGCGCCTTCGCCTTCGCGGGGTCCGTCTCGGCGAGGTCGAGTTCGATCACCTTGCCGGACCGCACCTCGCCCACACCGGCGAAGCCGAGGCCTTCCAGCGCATGGCCGATCGCCTTGCCCTGCGGGTCGAGCACGCCCGTCTTCGGCATGACATAGACGCGCAGCTTCATGGCGTGGACATCCGATTCACGTCTCCGGTGCTCGCCGTCATGCCTCCGGCATGCCTCCGGCAAGACGCCTCCGCCCTGCGACGACCGGATGTCACTGGACCGTCTCCGGCCCCTTCATGTCGCGCACGCCGGCTTCCGGCAGGATACCGAGCCGCCGCGCGACTTCCTGGTAGCCTTCCTCGACCTTGCCGAGATCGCGGCGGAATCGGTCCTTGTCCATCTTCTCGCCGGTCTTAGCGTCCCAGAGGCGGCAATTGTCCGGGCTGATCTCGTCGGCGAGCACGATCCGCATGTCCTCGTTCTCCCACAGCCGGCCGAATTCCAGCTTGAAGTCCACGAGCGTGATGCCGACGCCGAGGAAGAGGCCCGAGAGGAAATCGTTCACGCGCAGCGCGAGTGCGACGATGTCGTCGATGTCCTGCGTGCTCGCCCAGCCGAAGCAGGTGATGTGCTCCTCGCTCACCATCGGGTCGTTGAGCTGGTCGTTCTTGTAGTAGAACTCGATGATCGAGCGCGGCAGCCGCGTGCCTTCCTGGATCCCGAGCCGGGTGGAGAGGCTGCCGGCCGCGACGTTGCGGACCACGACCTCGAGCGGGATGATCTCCACCTCGCGGATCAGCTGTTCGCGCATGTTCAGGCGGCGGATGAAATGGGTGGGCACGCCGATCTCGTTCAGCCGGGTCATCAGGTATTCGCTGATGCGGTTGTTGAGCACGCCCTTGCCGGTGATGGTGCCCTTCTTCGCGCCATTGCCGGAGGTGGCGTCATCCTTGAAATACTGCACGAGGGTGCCGGGCTCCGGACCCTCGAAGAGGACCTTCGCCTTGCCCTCATAGACCTGCCGGCGGCGCGCCATGGCGTCCAGAACTCCCGAAATGGCCGCGCAGCCGGGCCGCGTGCCCCGTGATCAACCGGGGCGCTATAGCAGGCCGGGCCGGGCGCCGCCACGTCATGGCGCCCCGCCCGGGCGTCAGCGCAGGAATGCGTCGGACAGGATCGAGGAGACGAGGCCCGTGGAGGCCTCGATCAGCACCAGCGTCGCGCCGAGCAGGACATACTCGTAGCCGGGATAGCGCGGCAGGCGCAGCAGCAGGTCCGGCGGCACGGCGCGGCGGGCGATGCCGGGCGGCAGCGGCTTGCCCTGCGCCAGGCGGTTGCGCATGCCGGGCGGCAGGGGCTGGACGCTGTAGCCGGGGTTGAGCTGGAGCCAGCCCTGCACCGTGCCGCGGTCCGAGAGGCCGAGGCTCGGCCGCGGGCCGCCGCGGTCATTGCCGCGGTTCCCGCCCTGATTACCGCCCTGGCCCCTGCCCTGCTGACCGGGCGGGCCGCCTTCGCCGCGGCCCTGGCCCCGTCCCTGGCCGCCCCCGCCCTGGTTGCCCCCGCCCTGGCCGCCCCCGCCCCCTTGCCCGCGGCCCTGGCCACCGCCACGGCCATCCGGCTGGGCGCGCGCCGGCGAGGCCGCGAGAAGCCCCGCGAGCAGGGCGATGCGTCGTGGGAGACTCATGGTGGTGGCTCCGGCAGGACCGATCCGAACCCGCCCGGCGCCGGCGGCCCCGGGCAGAAGCGCCAGAGTCGCGCGCCTTCCGCGCCGAATGCAACCAGGCTGGAGGCGACCGTGCCGAAGCCGCGCACCGGCGGGACGTTCAGTGCCTCGCCGATGCCGGGCTCGCCGAAGCCGGAATCGGCCAGCAGCGCTTCCCACCCCGCCCAATCCCCGGGGGGCGCCGGGGCTGGGGCGGCGCGGAAGCGCGGCAGGTGGCGGCGGGTGCGGGGGCTCGTCAGGTCGTTCGGGTCATGCGCGGTCACCATGCTGACGCCCGCATCCAGCGGCAGCGGCTCCGGCGCGCCGGCGCCGAGGCCGCGCAGGAAGAAGGCGGCCCCCGCATCGGCGACGACCATGTTGAAGGGCCGCCAGGCGCCGCCATCGAGTGCCGCGATCCGCGCGGCCGCGCCCGCCGCGTCCGGCGCCTCCAGCGCGATCAGCGGCAAATCCCCGCGCGACCGCTTGCCGGGCGCGGGGCCGAGGCTGCCGGGGCGGTTCAGCACCGCCGCCACCAGCCCGCCGCGCATCGCCATCCAGGTTCCCCCTGCCTCCCGGTCCCGCCCACCGATGACGCCCGGCCGGTCCGGCCAATGCGCCGCCGGCGGATCCCAGGGGCGGTCGAGCTTCTCGTCGCGGTTCGCGGCGAGGATCAGCGGCCAGGCATGGCCGGGGCGGCGGAGCAGGATGACGGTGCACACGCGACGATGTTGCTACGCCCCGTCGCCGCCGAACACCGCCGCCTCGATGGCGTCGAGATGGGCCCGCATGATCCGCCGCGCGGCCTCGGCATCGCGCGCGCGGAGCGCGGCGACCAGGCGCTCGCGCATGCCGGTCCTGGCGGCGCATTGCTCGTCGGTCTCGGACCTCGCGCGGATGGTGCGCCACATCGCGTGCTGCGTGCTGTCGAGCAGCTTCGGCATGAGCTCCGCGAGCGGCGCGACGCAGGCCGCCTCGGCCAGCGCGACATGCCACTCCACCGCCTCCTCGGCGAAGGGCAGGCTGGCGGCGGCGGCGGCGGCGATGGCGCGCGCGGCCTGGTCCAGCGCCTCGATCTGCGCCGGGGTCGCGACGCGCGCCGCCTCGGCGGCGATCTCGGGTTCCACCAGTTGCCGGGCGCGGAGCTGTTCGCGCGGGCCGGGGCCCGGATCGCCGCGGCGGGCCCAGGGCAGCGCCGCCCCGCGCCGCGGCCGGCGCAGCACGAAGAGCCCGCCGCCGTTCCGCGCGATCACGACGCCGGCGGTCTCGAGCGCGACGATCGCCTCCCGCACGGCGGGGCGGCTGACGCCGAGGCTGCGGGCGATCTCGCCCTCGGCGGGCAGCCGGCCGCCCACGGGGATGTCGCGGTCGAGGATGAAGGCGGACAGCCGCGCCGCGATCTCCTCATAGAGCCGGCGGGGACGCACGGGGGCATCGGCGGGGAACATCTCGGACATGGACCATGGGATGCCATGCGGAGGGCCGGCTGTGAAGCAGCTTGCCTATCAAGCTGCCTGACAACATGATGGACCCACTGAGGGAGGAACCGACATCATGCTCACCCGCCGTTCGCTCGCCGCCGGCCTGGCCTTGCTGCCCGGTCTCGCGCAGGCCCAGGGGCAGCCCTGGCCGACGCGGCCGCTGCGCCACGTCATCCCCTTCGCGCCGGGGGCCGCGACCGACATCCTCTCCCGCCTCATGGCCGAGCAGATCGGCCAGGCGATCGGCCAGCCGGTGGTGGCCGAGAACCGCACCGGCGCGAACGGCGCCATCGCGGCGGAGTTCGTCGCGCGCGGGCCGAAGGACGGCACCCTGCTGACCGGCACATTCTCCACCCATGCCTCCAACCCGCACATCTATCCGCGCACGCCCTATGACCCGGTGGCGGATTTCCAGCCGATCACGCTGATCGCGACGGTGCCGCAGTTGCTGGTGGCGCATCCGGCGGCGGGCTTCGCCGATGTCGCCGCGCTGCGCGCAGCCGCCACGGCGCGGCCCGGCACGATCATCGCGGCAACCGGCGGGATGGGCTCGTCGCAGCATCTCTCGGCGGTGCTGTTCGAGCGCGCGGCGGGCGTGCGGCTCGAGATCATCCACTACGCGCGCGGCTTCGCGCAGGTGGTGCCGGACCTGCTCGAGAACCGCGTGAACCTGACCTTCGGCGATCCGCTCGCCCTGCTGCCGATGGTGCGGGAAGGAAGGCTCAGGCCGCACGCGGTCACCAGCGAGCAGCGCAGCCACCTGCTGCCGGAGGTGCCGACCATGGTGGAGCTCGGCCTGCCGGGTGCGACGGCGCTGACCTGGTACGGGCTGTTCGTCGCGGCCGGCACCGATGCGGCGATCGTGCAGCGCCTCGGCGACGCCGCGCAGGCGGCGATCCGCAAGCCGGAGGTCGCGGAGCGCATCCGGTCGCTCGGCGCGACGCCGGTCGGCAGCAGCCCGGCCGAGTTCGGAGCCTTCCAGCGCGCCGAATTCGCCCGCTGGGGCGAGGTGATCCGGGCGGCGGGCATCCGACTCGAATGAGTGCCATCACCAGGGTCGAGCTGACGGAGTTCACCTATCTCGCGCGCGGCTTCGCGCGGGATGCGCATGGCGCGCTCTGCCCGCATCCGACCGAGTCGCAGAAGGTCAGCGCCTTCCACCTCGCCATCGAGACGGCGGACGGGCTCCGCGGCGAGTACATCCCGGCGCATAGCGGCAAGAACCCCGCCATCGTGCCGCAGGTGGCGGCACTCGCGCCGCGGCTGATCGGCCAGGACGCCTTCGCGCGCGAGGGGATCTGGCACGCGCTCCGCTGGAGCCAGCGGCATCTCGGCGCGATCGGGCTTTCGGCGATCGACGTCTGCCTCTGGGACCTGGCGGGCAAGGCGGTGGGCCAGCCCGTCGCGCGGATGCTCGGCGGCTTCCGCGACCGGCTGCCGACCTATGCCAGCACGACGCATGCCGACCGCTCCGGCGTGCTCGATTCGAAGGAGGCCTTCGCCGACTTCGCGCTGCAATGCCGGTCGCTCGGCTACCGGGGCTTCAAGATCCATGGCTGGGGCGAGGGCGATCCGCGCGAGGAGGCGGCGAACCTGCTGCATGTGCGGCGCGCCATCGGCGACGACATGGCGCTGATGATCGACCCGGCCTGCACGCTCGCGACCTTCGCCGATGCGCTGCATCTGGGGCTCGCCTGCGACGAGGCGCGCTGCTTCTGGTACGAGGACCCCTTCGCCGACATGGGCACCGCGATCCCGGCCCATAGGCGCCTGCGCGAGAAGCTCCGCACGCCGCTGCTGCTGACCGAGCATGTCCGCACGCTGGAAGCGAAGCTTCCCTGGCTGACCGAGGGCGCGACGGACTTCCTGCGCGCCGATCCCGAATACGACGGCGGCATCACCGGCGTGATGAAGCATGCGCATCTCGCCGAGGCCTTCGGCGTGGATGTTGAGCTGCACGGCGCCGGCGCGGCGCAGCGCCACTGCATGGCGGCGATCCGCAACACCAATTTCTACGAGCTGTCGCTGGTGGCACCCGGCCGCCGCAACCCGATCCCCGAGGTGTTCGGCGACTACAGCGACGAACTGGAATCGGTCGGTGCCGATGGCTGCTTCCCGGTCCCGACGGGACCGGGGCTCGGCGTGACCTACGACCTCGGGCGGATCAGGCGCGACGCCGTGTCCGTGCGCGCCTGGCCCGCGTGAACGGTCAGAACCGCAGGTAGAGCCCGACGCTCGGCTGCGGCGCGTAGTAGTAGCGCGGCGGCGGGGGCGGCGGGGCGTAGTAGACGCGGGGCGGCGGGTAATAGACCCGCGGCGGCGGCGCGTAATAATAGGCCGGCGGCGGCGCATGGCGGCGCCAATGGCCGGGCGGGCCCCAGCCATGGCGGTGGTGGTGGCGATGCCAGTCGCGATCCCCCACCTGCATCACGGCCGAGGGATCGAAGCCATCGGCCTGCGCCGTCGGCGTGGCACCGAGCATGAACGCGGCCGCCGCGGCGATCGGGATCAGCCTGATCGAGAGGGTCATGTCCTGGCTCCTTTCCGCCGGATCTAACCCTCCACCTGTGGCAGGACAGGGGCGAAACCGTGTCGCGGCCTTCACGGCTGCGTGGGCCGTCGCCTCCCGCGCGAAGTCAGGCGTCGTCCTTCAACACGCGCGCGAAGATCGTCTCGACATGGCCGACATCGCGGGCCGGATCCATCGCGGCGGCGAGCGCGGCGGCATCCAGATGAAGCGCGACCTCGGCATCGGCCAGCAGGTTCGCCGCGAAATCGCGCGCGCCCGGCCTGCCGAGCGCCTCCCAGGTCGCCATCGCCGCGCGCTGCACGGCGGCATAGGCGGCTTCCCGGCTCATCCCCGCCTGGGTCAGCGCCAGCAGCACCTTCTGGCTGTGCACCACGCCGCCGAGCGAATCGAGGTTGGCCTGCATCCGCGCCGGATGGACGGTGAGCTTCGCCATCATCCCCGCCGCGCGGACCAGCGCGAAATCGAGCGTCACCGTCGCATCCGGGCCGATCATCCGCTCGACGCTCGAATGGCTGATGTCCCGCTCATGCCAGAGCGCCACGTTCTCGAGCGCCGGCGTGACGTAGCCGCGCACGATCCGCGCGAGGCCCGTGAGGTTCTCGGACAGCACCGGGTTGCGCTTGTGGGGCATGGCGGAGCTGCCCTTCTGGCCCGGGTGGAAATACTCCTCCGCCTCCCGCACCTCGCTCCGCTGGAGGTGGCGCACCTCGACGGCCAGCCGCTCGATCCCGCTGGCGACCACGCCGAGGGCGGCGAAGAAGGCGGCGTGGCGGTCGCGCGGGATGACCTGCGTGCTGACCGGCTCGACCGCCAGGCCGAGACGCTTCGCCACATGCGCCTCGACGCGGGGATCGACGCTGGCGAAGGTGCCGACCGGGCCGCTGATCGCGCAGGTCGCGACCTCGGCACGCGCCGCGACCAGCCGCGCCCGGTGGCGGCGGAACTCGGCATAGTGGTTGAGCAGCTTCAGGCCGAAGGTCGTCGGCTCGGCATGGATGCCGTGGCTGCGGCCAATCGTCGGGGTATGCTTGAACTCGACGGCGCGCGCCTTCAGCGCCTCGCAGAGCGCGTCCACATCCGCGATCAGCAGGTCGGCGGCCCGGGTGAGCTGCACCGCGAGGCAGGTGTCGAGCACGTCCGAGCTCGTCAGCCCCTGGTGCAGGAAGCGCGCCTCGGGCCCGATCCCCTCGCCGAGCCAGGTGAGGAAGGCGATGACGTCGTGCCGGGTCTCGCGCTCGATCGCGTCGATCCGGTCGAGGTCGGCCGGGGTGATGGCGGCCACCTTGCGCGCCCCGCCCTCTCGGATGGCGCGCGCCGCCTCGGCGGGGATGGTGCCGAGCGCGGCCATCGCCTCGGCGGCCAGCGCCTCGATCTCGAACCAGATCTGGAAGCGGGTCTCGGGCGACCAGATCACCGCCATCTCGGGCCGGCTGTAGCGGGGGATCATGCGGGGGTTCCGTGAAGCTGGGCGCCGTGCCGCCCCGGCCCGCCCTTTCGCCCGGCCGGCGGCCAGTTGACAAGCCCGTGTCCGCGCGCCGAAACAACAGGCCTGCGGTTGGGGGCAGGTCGCGCACAGATGAGTTTCGGAGCATACGGGCCTGAGATCGAGGCCTTCCTCACGGTGGTCTTCATCGACATCGTGCTGGCCGGCGACAATGCCGTGGTCGTCGGCATGGCGGCCGCCGGCCTGCCGGCCCACCAGCGGCGCACCGCCATCATCTGGGGCATCGTCGCCGCGACGCTGATGCGCATCGGCTTCGCCTCGATCACCGTCCAGCTCCTGCAGGTCGTCGGCCTGATCCTGGTGGGCGGCATCCTGCTGCTCTGGGTCTGCTGGAAGATGTATCGCGAGCTGCGCGAGAGCGCGGATCACAGCGACGAGACGACCGAGCAGATCGAAGGCGTGCAGGCGCTGGAGGGCGAGGAGACGCCCGGCGCGCCACGCAAGACGATGCGCCAGGCGATCACCCAGATCCTGATCGCCGACGTCTCGATGAGCCTCGACAACGTGCTCGCGGTCGCGGGCGCGGCCAAGGACCATCCCTACATCATGGTCTTCGGCCTGGCGCTCTCGGTGGTGCTGATGGGCGTGGCGGCGACCTTCATCGCCAGGCTGCTCGCCAAGCATCGCTGGATCGGCTGGCTCGGCCTGTTCCTGATCCTCTATGTCGCGCTGCAGATGATGTACGACGGCACGGTGGACATCGCGGCCAACGTCCCGCAGGCCTATGGCTACCTGTTCCTGCCGCTCGGCTTCCTCGCGATCCCGGCGGGCGCGGTCACCTTCCCGATCGCGCTCTGGGCGCTCGCCACCGTCTTCCAGGTGATGGTGCTGACGGTGGTGGTGACCGTGGTCGCGGATCTCACGCTGCAACTGCTGCGCCGGAGGCGATGACGCACATGCGCCGACTCGCGCCGCTGCTCCTGCTGCTGCCCGTCGCCTGCGCCCCGCAGGCCGGGCCGGAAGGCCTCGCGGCGCCGCCGGCGGCGGCGGCAGGTTCGCTGGAGGCGGCGGCCGCGCAACTGCCGGGGAGCGCGGCCGAGTTCACCCGCGGCAATGCCACCTGGCATGAACAGCAGCAGCCGGGGCTCGGCGTGACGGTGGACTATGCCGGTCCGGAGCGCGCGGCGGTCGCCACCGTCAGCCTCTATGACCGCGGAGAGGGCGCGGTCCGTGGTGGGCCCTCGGACCAGCGCCTCGCGCGGGAGTTCTCGGTCGCCGTGCGCGAGGTGGTGGCGATCGCCGGCACCCGCACCAGCCAGCAGATCGCCGAGCGCGAGCGGCGCGAGGTGGCCGTGCCGGGCGGCCAGCCGCTCGCCTGCTCCTGGTTCGACGGCACCTACGGCCGGCAGGAGGTGCGAACCCTGCTCTGCCTCGGCGCCGCGGCCGGGCGCTTCATCAAGTTCCAGGTGACGGCACCCGCCCGCCCGGTGCGGCCGGTTGACCCGATGCCCTTCGTGGTCGAGGTCACGCGCGCGGCGCGCGCGGGGTAGGCGCCATCACGTGCTGGCTTCACCGCGCGCCCGCGGTCTGCTGGGCCGAGGGAGGTCGGCTGCCGCCGGAGAAATCGACAGCACCCCCCGATCAGCTACTGACCGCCCCCACCTCCATCGAAGCCCCAGATATTGTGGGATTGCCACGAATCAAAGTCGTGACGGCCGATAATGTTGATGGTCATGACTGGGCTTCTGTCCTGCGGCCCGAAGACGTGCACCAAGGTGCTGCCACCGCGCAATTCATACCCCGCCCACGGTGAATCGTCCGGGCTGAATCCTCGGCGGGCCCGCCATACAAGTTCCTGCTCGATCTCCTTGCCGGCCCAAAAACCCCAATAGGGCTGATCAATTACAATCCCACCGATCCGCAGGCCTCCGAAGTATAGCCAATCCTCTCGTGAGAAATCGCGAATGATGTCCGCGTCCCGGATCGAACCCGGCGACGAAGCGAGTGTGTCAAAGACGAAGGTGTCGGAACCGGCGCCGCCAATGAGTACGTCGCGTCCCAGCCCGCCCTTCAGCATGTCCCGACCAGGGCCACCATCCAGGGTGTCGTTCTGGAAGCCGCCGTAGAGGCGGTCGTTGCCGTGCCCCCCAAACAGGCGGTCGTCCCCGTTGTCGCCATAAAGCGTATCGGCGCCCGACATGGACGCACTCTGCGAAGGGTCGTCGCCGTAAAGCGTATCGTTGCCCCCGCCACCTGCAAGCACGTCGTTCCCGCCATACCCCCGAAGATGGTCGGCGGCCGCAACGCCAAGGTTCGCCACCTTGCCGTTCAGCATGATTGCGAATGTATCCAGGACCGATGGCCATGGCGCTTCGCGGGGGCTGTCGGACAAATGGTCGCCGATCAGGACGTCATCCGCGATCCCTCCCCACAGCGTGTCCTCGCCCCCCCGACCGAGGATGTATTTCCGATCGCTCGGAGCGCCCGCCAAGATCTCGGCCATGATCCGCGAAGCGCCGTAGAGCAGGTCGTCGCCATCGGCCCCGATGAGGACGTCCGAGCCACTCCCGCCCTGGAGAATCTCCCGGGAGTAGAGAACGCCGAGGACGTCTGGACTCGAACGGTCGGATTGCAGCCAGTCATCTCCATCCTGTCCTCGCAGGACGTAGGCTCCACTCGGCGCAATGATCGTGTCGTTGCCTTCGTTTCCATTCAATACATCCCTGCCGCTCGGGCCGGCAACAATGAAATCATTTCCCGGCCCAGCGAAGACGGCGTGAAAGCCGTAGATGGAATGGCTCTCCCTGGGAACAAAGAGTTAGCGTCCGCGGATGTGGTGGAAATTTGCTGAGGGTTGCGGGTGGGATCGGGCC
>VFQP010000567.1_pt1 | contig 67537 bp, 59 predicted proteins | sample 3512351 | NCBI WGS metagenome assembly VFQP01 (sample SAMN10412372, study PRJNA504923) | tailings metagenome | isolation source: Relicate 1 Philex TSF1 revegetated site | place: Philippines: Tuba, Benguet | collected 2017-08-29
TGGAAAAGCTGGCCCACCCATCCATTGGGCGCATAGATCGCCGTCAGCGCGATGCCGGCAACCGCGGTCGGCAGTGCGAAAGGCAGGTCGACGGCTGCATCGACGATGCGGCGGCCGGGGAACCGGTAGCGAACCAGGACCCAAGCCACGAGAACGCCGAAGACGACATTGACTGCGGCCGCGACCAGCGAGGTCCACGTGCTCGTCCACAGCGCGGCGACGACGCGTCTGTCGCTGGCGATCCTGAAGAATTCATTCCAGCCGAGATCAGCCGACCGCCAGGCGAGGCCGCTCAGCGGGATGAGGATGAGGAAGCTCAGATAGAAGAGCGAGAAGCCGAATGTCAGCCCGAAGCCCGGGATGACACTCGGCTGCTTCCATCTGAAGCCCCGCACGGCTTGCGGCTCGGCGAGGCTCATGGATCACTGACCTGCGGTGTAGATCTGGTCGAACACGCCGCCATCGCCGAAGAAGCGGGGCTGTGCTTCGGCCCAACCGCCGAGGTCGTCGATCGTGACGAGCTTTGCGTCGGGGAAGCGCTCCAGTTCGGCCGGGTCCACGACATCCGGGTTGGCCGGACGGTAGTAGTTGCTGGCTGCGATGTTCTGGCCGACGTCGGAGTAGAGGTATTCGAGATAGGCGGTCGCCACTTCCCGCGTGCCCTTCGCGTCGACATTGGCATCGACCAGCGCGACTGGCGGCTCTGCGAGGATCGAGAGCGGCGGGACCACGATGTCGAACGCATCAGGACCGAGTTCTTCGATGGCGAGGAAGGCTTCGTTCTCCCAGGCAAGCAGGACGTCGCCGATGCCGCGCTGCACGAAGGTCGTCGTCGAGCCACGGGCCGCACTGTCGAGGACGGGGACATGGCGGTAGAGCTCGGCCACGTATTCGGTCGCCTTGGCCTCGTCGCCGCCATACTCCTCTAGCGCCCAGGCCCAGGCCGCGAGGAAGTTCCAGCGGGCGCCGCCAGACGATTTCGGGTTCGGCGTGATGACCTCGACACCTTCGCCGATAAGGTCGTCCCAGTCCTGCAGGTTCTTCGGGTTGCCCTTGCGAACCAGGAACACGATCGTCGAGGTATAGGGCGAGTTGTTATTGGCGAAGGTACCGCGCCAGTTCTCGGGGATCTTGCCGGTGTTCGTCACGATGGCGTTGATGTCTGCCTCGAGTGCCAGCGTTACGACATCAGCCTCCAGCCCGTCGATGACGGTGCGTGCCTGAGAGCCGGAGCCGCCATGGGTGTTCTGGATCGTGACGGTCTCGCCCTTGGTCTCCTGCCAATACTTGGCGAAGGCCTCGTTGTATTCGCGATAGAGCTCGCGGGTCGGATCGTAGGAAACGTTGATGATGGTCTGCTGGGCATGGGCTGCCGGGATCAGTCCGATCGGGGAAATCGCGATTGCTGCGGCGAGCAGCAATGTCTTGCGGGTCAGCATGGGGTCCACCTCCTATGAGATGACCGATCGTAGCCGTGCGTGCCGCATCGTGAATGCACGCACAATCTAAACTTCACGCGCTCAAGAAACGCGCTTTGCCGCGAGAGGCCGTTTTTTGGAAACCGGGCAGGTCGTCGCTGAAGGAAGCCCGGATCGTCTGGGGACCGAAACAGCAGGGCTCCCGGGAACGAATTTCTACTTGGCGAGCGCATTTCGCAGCCTCGTACCTTGGCGCGCGGACGGCCTTCGGTAGGGTCCGCGCGCACAGGCGCCAGCGAGCGCCCCTTCAAGGCGAGCCGATCTCATGACCATTGCAACTACCGCCAGAGCCGTCGAGCCTGCCGTGCTTAATGCCGGCGCCCATGCCGAGACGGTCGTCAGCGTCAGGCACTATACCGACCGGCTCTTCTCCTTCCGCATCACGCGTCCGCAGTCCTTCAGGTTCCGATCCGGCGAGTTCGTGATGATCGGGCTGCCGCAGGAGGGCAAGCCGCTCTTCCGGGCCTATTCGGTCGCGAGCCCCGCCTGGGACGACGAGCTCGAGTTCTTTTCGATCAAGGTGCCGGACGGTGCGTTGACGGCGCGGCTGCAGCTGATCCAGCCGGGCGACACGGTGCTTCTGCGGCCGAAAGCAACCGGCACGCTCGTGCTCGACGCGCTGACGCCGGCGAGGCGCCTGTGGATGATCTCGACGGGAACGGGCATCGCGCCCTTCGCAAGCCTGGCGCGGGACCCGGAAACCTATGAGAAGTTCGAGGAGGTTATCCTTACCCATAGCTGCCGGGACGTGGCCGAGCTGGACTATGGCCGCGAGCTCGTCGCCGGCATTGCGTCCGACGAACTCATCGGCGATTACGCCGCCGAGCGCCTGCGCCACTACGCGACGACGACGCGCGAACCTTCCCATCGCATGGGGCGAATCACGACGCTGATCGAGACCGGAGCGCTTTTCCGCGACCTCGACACCGCCCCGTTCGATCCGGCAGTCGACCGGGTCATGATCTGCGGATCCACCGAGATGATCCGCGACGTCAAGGCGCTGTCCGAACGGGCCGGCCTGCGCGAGGGATCGAACAGCGCGCCCGGCGACTTCGTCATCGAGCGCGCTTTCGTCGGCTGAGATGAATGGAGGCGCCGGGCGAAAAACCCGGCGCCGCTCTTCTTACCAGGACGGGACGACAGCGCCCTTGAAGGTGTCGACGACGAACTGGCGCACTTCGTCGGTGTGATAGGCCTCGACCAGCTGGGCCACCCACGGTGCGTCGCGATCCTCCGCGCGAACCGCGATCAGGTTGATGTAGGGCGCCTTTGCGCCTTCGATCAGGATCGGGTCGGTCGCCGGATCGAGACCTGCCTCGATCGCATAGTTGCTGTTGACGGCAGACGCTTCGGTGTCGTCGAGCGAGCGCGGCAGTTGGGCTGCATCCAGTTCCACGAAGTTGAGGTTCTTCGGGTTCTCCGTGATGTCGGCCACGGTCACGCGCAGGCCCTTTGCCTCATCGACCTTGATGAAGCCGTTGTCGGCGATCACCAGGAGCGCGCGGCCGCCATTGGTCGGGTCGTTCGGGATGCCGATCGTGGCGCCGTCGGGAACCGCGTCGAACGTCTCGTGCTTGCGCGAGTAGATGCCGAGCGGGAAGTTGACGGTGTAGGCGACGTCGACGATGTCGTAGCCGCGGTCGGCGATCTGGTTGTCCAGATAGGGCTTGTGCTGGAACGAGTTGGCATCGAGGTCGCCATCGTTCAGAGCCTGGTTCGGCACGACATAGTCCGAAAATTCGAGGATTTCGATTTCCAGCCCGTCACGGGCGGCAACCTCTGCGACCTTCTCGAGAATCTGCGCATGGGGTCCGGGCGTGACGCCGACCTTGATTGTTTCGGCTGAAGCGGCGCCGGCAAGAAGCAGCAGCGATACGCCGGCTGCCAGAGTGAATTTCGCGATCATCGATATCTCCATGTGTGATGATGTGTTGCCCGGTCAGCGCGACCGGATGCGTTTGTCGAACCGCCGGGCGAGCCAGTCGCCGATCGACTGGATGGCCTGGACGAGGACGATGAGGACGACCACCACCGCTGCCATGACGTCGGGCATGAAGCGCTGGTAGCCATATCGGATGCCGAGGTCGCCGAGCCCGCCGCCGCCGACGGCCCCGACCATGGCCGAGTAACCGATGAGGCTGACGATGGTCAGCGTCAGCGCCAGCGTGAGACCCGGGCGCGCTTCGGCGAGGAGCACCTTCCAGACGATCTGGAGCGGCGTTGCCCCCATGGCGCGCGCGGCTTCGACAAGGCCCGGATCGACTTCGCGGATTGCGGCTTCGACCAGCCGCGCCACGAAGGGGATCGTCGCGATCGTCAGCGGCACGATTGCCGCATTGGTGCCGATCGAGGTGCCGGCGATCAGCCGCGTCAGCGGAATGATTGCCACTACGAGGATAATGAAGGGCGTCGAGCGCGTCGCGTTGACGATGGCGCCGAGAACCCGGTTGGCAGCCGGCGCGGCAAACAGTTCGCCGCGGCCGCTCGTTGCGAGAAAGACGCCGAGCGGGATGCCGATCAGCGAGCCGATGATGACGGCGACCGAGACCATGTGGAGGGTCTGCCCGGTGGCACGGACGATGAGCCACGCGATTTCAGGCGACATGGCCGAGGACCTCCGTGCGTGCGCCGAGCGCGGCAAAGGCTGCAGTTGCAGGCGTGAGAGCGCCTGCCGGCAGGGACAGGATGAACGTGCCGAAGCTTCGGCCGCCGATCTCCTCGACACCGCCGGAGAGGATTCGGTGGCCGGACCCAGCTGCGTCGAACGTCTCGGCAAGGCGCAGCGCGCCTTCGCCGCGATCAACAAGCGTGAGCCGCAGGATCGCATGCGACCCGTCGAAGGGCTCGGGCCTGAGCTCACGCGCGATCGCGTCCGGCAGCGACTGGCCGGGCCGGGCGGCGAGCAGCGCGCGTGTGGTGTCGTGCTGCGGCGCGCTGAAGACGTCGAAGACCGAGCCGCGCTCGACGATCCGCCCGCCGTCGATCACGGCAACCGTGTCGGCAATGCGCTTCACGACTTCCATTTCATGCGTGATCAGCAGGATCGTCAGCCCCAGCTCGCGGTTGATGCGCGACAGCAGCGCGAGGACCGATTGCGTCGTTTCGGGGTCGAGCGCGGACGTCGCCTCGTCGGACAGGAGCAGCGTCGGATCCGTCGCAAGCGCCCGTGCGATGCCGACGCGCTGCTTCTGGCCGCCGGACAGTTCGGACGGATAACGGTCGCGCTTGTCGCCGAGACCGACGAGGTCCAGGAGCGGCGCGACCTTCGCCTCGATGGCGCGTCGGTTTAGGCCGGCGATCTCAAGCGGCAGCGCGACATTGTCGAAGGCGGTCCGCGAGGTCAGAAGATTGAAGTGCTGGAAGATCATGCCGATGGAGCGGCGCCGGGTGCGCAGGCTCGCCTCGTCGAGCGCGGCGATGTCGATACCGTCAACGACGACGCTGCCTTCTGTCGGCTTTTCCAGCCCGTTGACGAGGCGGATCAGCGTCGACTTACCCGCACCCGACCGACCGATAATGGCGGTGACCGAGCCCCTCGGCGCCACCAGATCGACGCCATCGACAGCGGTGACGAACCCCGTATCGGCCGTGCCGAAGCGCTTGGTCACGCCCGAAAGGCGAACGAGCGCGTCTGTTTCGGACGTTCTGCCCGGCTCGCCCGCCGTCGTCTGCGCCAGCGGCACGCCATCGATGATGCGTGACGGAGACGCGTTCATGCCGGCGCCATCGCGGTTGGGAGGAAGTGCACACTATCGTCCTTTGTTTCAGCACCAGCGGTCCTCCCTCCGTGGTGCGCCTCTATTGGTAGAGGAGTAGCGCGGCTGCCTGGCGGGCTGAACGAATGCCAGCCTAGTCGCCGCGCTGTTTGCGGATCATCCTTTGTCGCTCAGGGTCGAAAGGCGAAGATCGTTCTCTTCCCCAAAGGCATGTTCACGCGTCAGCGCGCAGCGCACGAAGGACATCGTCCGGCTCGGCACGCGTCGTGAAATCCGCCTCGACGAACGCCCAGCGGATGTTGCCATCGGACGCGACCACGTAAGTCGCTGCCAGCGGCAGATCGTGCGAGCCTTCGCCATTGTGGGCTTCGAGGTCGATGCCGATGTCGCGATAGAGCGGCCGCAGGTTTTCGGGCAGCGCGAAGACCAGTCCGAGGCTGCGGGCATACGCGTTGCCGCGGTCCAGCGCGACGGGGAACCCGAGCTCGTTCTTCGCAGTCGTATCGCGCGCGTTGTCGGCGAGCTCCGGCGTGATTGCGACGATCGTTGCGCCGGCCGCCGCAAACTCTTCGAGCCTGCGTGTGTATGCCCGCAGAGCGACGTTGCAATAGGGGCACCACCCGCCGCGGTAGAAGATCAGGACGAGCTTCTTGTCCTGCGCCAGGGATTTCAGGTCGATCTGCCCGCCATCCGCCAGCGGCAGGGTTGGCAGTCCGATCGTCGTGCCCGTATTGGCCGCGTTTGCCGCAAGGCCGGACGCATGCAGGTCGGCGATCGATTGGCCGATAGCCTCGAAGATCGGTGCGGGGACAGCGCCTTTGACGGCCTCGACGGTCGACGAAAGTTCTTGCGCAAGCGTCATGTATCAACTCCTCCAGAAGCGCATTGCGGGATAGCGGTGCGCCAGTTCGAAATCAGATGTCGGTTGCCTGATGGACGGTGTCGTCCTCGCCCGGCGAGGACTGGCCCTCGTCTACGGCTGCCGCGCCAGGGCTGAAGAGCGCTGGCGTGCCGACACCGAAGACCGCCCAAATGGCGAGCCCTCCGAGGACACCGGCTACAACGAGACGACCAGGCCGGCGCCGGCGCTGCGGCCCGGACCAGGGCACGGACATGAATTCAGGCACGTTCTGTCCCATGGTGACCTCATGCTCCTCCGTGAGCCCGAAAGGGGTGGCGCTGTCGGCGATCATTTCCACTGCGACTCCAGCCTGTCCTCGGGCCCGCTCCGTCCAAGGGGATCAGACGGAGCGGGCCATGGCGCATCCGGGAGGATGGGCGCCGGGTGTCTCAGGCGGCGCGGAACGGTGCGCAATGGGAGGATCGCGCCGTCACTCCGCCTGATGACGATGATCCTGATCGACGTCATGGCTGCGGGGGAGCCCGCGCGTTCCAATTGCGCGGCTCGATGTGGAAATTCCTGCCCGCGACGGAGGCGTCCGCGCTTCATTCGGTGAACATGCGACGTGTAGAAGAGTGGCTGGCAGAGGGCTTCCATGGAGCAGCGCGCTGCAGCTTGGTGTCTCATGGCTGCAAATACAGTGCTGACAAGAGCCGAGCATCACGTTGCGCGAAGCGTGCGCCGGGCAGAGCGCCAGAAGTCTCTTTGCGCCCCAATTTGGTCGACCGTTCCTTCGCTGTGTTTCGCCGATGCCTCACAATCTGCAGGCAATCGGACATGCGTGCCGGCGCTTCCGGCAGAAGGCAGATGAGGGAGCAGCTATGACTTGGAAGTCCTATCTCGTTCGCATCGTCGAAGAATTCGGCCGCGCGACGTCGCCTGCCACGCCGGTCATTCCGCTCGAGCATGACGAGCGGCACCGGGAGCCTGTACGCTCGAAACGACCCGATCCGGAAGAAGCCCGATACTGGCTCTTCCAGGGCCTCTGGTAGGTCCGCCATGAAGCCCCGCGCCCGTCCCGGAATTGCCGAAACCGCCGCGTTCGCCAGCGCCTTTCTGGTGACGCTTCTTTTCGTGTTCGGCCTCGTGAACTAGGAACCGCTCGATGCGCTATGCGTTCGCTCCGCTGCCTGCCGTTGCAGGCGGCGACCCGTATTATCTCTTCGACCCGCGAACGGGTAGAGCGTTGCTCGATCGGATCGAGACGGCCGGCTACGAGACGGCTCTGCTCGATGCGGGAGCGGGGGTCATCGACAACATCGACGTCGTCGCGTTTGCTGCCCGGTGGAACACGGCGCTTGACCTCGTAATGCCGCACTGGACCGGCACCTATTCGCCGGTCATGGCCGCGAACGACATCGCGGCGCTCGACGCCCATTGCGACGGCCGGCTGCAGGTGCTGCTGATGCCGGATGACCGCATCGAAGGCTATGTCGGCCGCGCCCAGCATTTGCGCGCCTGGCAGCGCCTCGACGAGTACCTGAAGGTGATGCGCCGGTTGTGGGCGAGCGACCAGCCCTTCGACCATATCGGGGAGCACTATGCGTTTTCGCGCGCCTACGTCGCCGAGAAGGGGCCGCGGGGCGGGGCAATCCCGCTGCGCATCCGCGGCCGCTCCGGCATCGGCATCCGCACCGCCGCTCGCCATGCGGACGTGTTCGAGATCGAAGCATCGTCGCGCGACGAAGTGGCTTCGCTCGCTGATCGGCTGCGGCTTGCTGCGCGGGATTTCGGTCGTGAAGACCGGATCTCGCTTGCAGCCGTCGTCAGCGTGGTCGAGCCTTCCGCACCCCAACCCGCCGCAGTGGCGGCCGGGCGTGCCCTGGCTCTCGAAAGCATCGACGAGGCAGCGTTCCTCGCCGATTACGGCATTGACGAGATCATCGTCGCCGCCCCCATAGACACGGCATTCCCCGGTATAGAACGCCAGCGCAGCGCGCCGGCGCTCCTGACCGAGCCCATTGCCGCACTGTCGCACCAGCGAGCCCTGAAGCACTAGCCGGCGGCCACCACCGGACAAAGCGTGCCGGCCGCTAAGGGCAGCCGGCAGGCGCTGACCAGCTCCAGCGACTGTACCCGCCGGCAGGCGCAACCTGCATCGAGACGAACGATTTTATCCGGCGCGCGGCTTCGGTGCGGGGAACGAAACGCCCCTGAAAATCTTACTGCGATCGACCGCCGGCACGTCCGGATTTCTCGGCCTTCGGAGAACTCCGGATCCATGAATGCGCGGGTTGATGACATCAAGCGAGCAACGGCAATTCCTGGAGCTGCCGAGGTCGAGCGGCCCATCCGCCAGGCCAGCGGTTTCGGAGCGATGGCCTTCGAGCCGGTCACGCCGCCGTCCGGGCAGATCGAGCATCTCCATTTCGATCTGGCCGATCTCAACCTGCATCGCCGCGCGCGCGCCAACGCCGACACGATCCTTTCGGTGGTCGAGGCGCTTGGCCAGGCGCAGCAGCGCGGGCAGCCGGTCACGCCTGCCGCCAACTGGCTTCTCGACAACCATTATCTCGTCGAGGACACGGTCGTCGAAGTGCGGCGCGACCTGCCGGTCCGGTTCTTCTCGAAGCTGCCGCGGGTAAGGCTTGCCGATGCCCGCGAGGTGCCGCGAGCGCTGCTTCTGGCCTGGCGCCATGTCGCGCAGACGGACAGCGCGCTCGTCATCGAGGATTTTGAGCGCAGCATCGCCGAATTTCAGGAAACCGACGCACTGACGATTGGCGAACTATGGGCGCTGCCGGCACTTTTACGCTTCGTGCTCATCGAGAACCTGCGGCGGTTGGCCGTCCGCGTGAAACGCGCGCATGACATGCGGATCGTCGCGAACCGTGCCGCCGACGAAGCGCAGATGCAGCAGTCGGTGGATGAGGAACTGCGCATCCTGGCCACCTACAAGGCCTATGCGGCGGACTCGACCTTTGCCACGCAACTCCTCTTCCGGCTGCGCGACGGCACGCAAAGCGCCAGCAGCGCCCTACGCTGGTTGGAGACGGAACTCGAAAGCTTCGACCTCGACGCCGAAGAGGTCACCCGGATCGAGCACGCAACCTTGTCGTCGGGCAACGTCACCACCGGCAACATCATCAAGGGCCTGCGGCTCATCAACGACACCGACTGGACGCTGTGGTTCGAACGGTTGAGCCGGATCGACGCGCTTCTGCGCGCCCGAACTGAATTCGCCGATCTCGACTTTCACTCCCGAGACCAGTATCGCCGCGCGATCGAAGACCTCGCGGCCGGGTCCGACCTGTCGGAGATCGAGGTCGCCACCAGGGCGGTCGATCAAGCGGAGGTGCTGCCTTCCCTCACCGGAGGTACCGGCCGGCCGGATATCGGCTTCATGGTCGTCGGGGAAGGGCGACCCGAGTTCGAGCGTTCTATCGGCTTCACTCCGAAAATTTCGGCGCGGCTTCACCGCTTCTACTCCCGGACGGACTGGCTCGGCGTCGTTGCGCCCATCCTCGCGCTGACGGTGCTGTTCCTGTTCCTCGTTGCAATCACCTTGGAAGGCATCGGGCTGCCGGCAGCCACGATCGTCGTGCTCGTGTGCCTCTTCGCGCTGCCAGCGAGCGAGGCAGCGCAAGGGTTCTTCAATACGGTCGTCTCGTTGCTCGTCGAACCGACCCGGCTGATCGGCTACGAGTTCCGGGACGGCGTGCCGGAGCATGCGCACACGCTGGTGGCGCTGCCAACGCTGATCGGATCCGTGGACGACGTGGAGGACGCGCTCCACAATCTGGAAGTGCATTTCCACGCCAACCCGCGCGGCGCGCTCGACTTCGCAATCCTGTCGGACTGGCGCGACAGCGTCGAGGAGCAGAGCCCAGAGGATCTGGAGCTTCTGGCCTTTGCGATGCGCCGGGTTGCCGCCATGAACGACCGCTATCCGCGCGGCGACCGGCCGCGCTTCCACGTGCTCCATCGGCGCCGCCTCTACAACGAGGCCGAAGGGGTGTGGATGGGCTGGGAGCGCAAACGCGGCAAGCTGCACGAGCTGAACGCGCTTTTGCGCGGCGACCGCGATACGACGTTCATCGCGCCGACGACGCCGCTGCCAACGAACGTCCAGTATGTGCTGACGCTCGACGCCGACACGCGCATGACGCGCGACGCTGTGGCGCGGCTTGTGGGCAAGCTAGACCATCCGCTCAACCGGCCGGTCGCGGCCAAGGACGGGCGCGTGTCCAGCGGCTACGGCATCCTGCAGCCGCGCGTCACACCGTCGCTGACGACCGGCGACCAGGCCTCGCTCTACCAGCGCGTGCTGTCGGCCAACCGCGGCATGGATCCGTATGTCTTCGCCGTCTCCGACACCTATCAGGACCTGTTCGAAAGCGGCACTTTCACCGGCAAGGGCCTCTATCACATCGACACGATGGAGGCGGCTCTCGCCAGCCGGATCCCCGAGAACGCAGTGCTGAGCCACGACCTTCTCGAAGGGTCTTATGCGCGCGCGGCGCTCGTCACGGATGTCGAGCTGATCGAGGATTATCCGACACGATATGCGGTCGACGCATCCCGCCACCACCGCTGGATCCGCGGCGACTGGCAGCTGCTTCCCTTCATCTTCGGGCTCAACTCCGGCGTACCGGCGCTGTCGCGGTGGAAGATGATCGACAATCTGCGTCGCTCGCTGACGCCGATCGCCTGGGTCGTGGCGTCGATCGCGGGTTCGACGCTTCTGTCGTTCGGGCAGGCGGCGCTGTGGCAGGCGCTGCTGATCCTGAGCGTAGTCCTGTCCCTAACCTTCGGCTTCTTCAACTCGGCGATCCCGAAAAACCGCGAAGCAACGCTCGGCAGTCATTTCAGCGCCCTGTCGCGCGAGTTCTCATTCGCTACGGCGCAGGTGGCCTTCAAGGTCATCCTGATGGCGCATCAGGCCTGGGCATCGGCCGACGCCATTTGCCGCACGCTGTACCGGATGTTCGTCAGCCGTCGCCGGCTGCTCGAATGGCGGACCGCATCGGACGCGGCACGCGGGCTGGCGGACGATCTGCCGAGCTACAACCGCACCATGGCCGGCTCGGTGGTCATCGGCCTTGCCAGCATCGCGCTCGCAATCGCCGGCGGCCAGACCGGCGTGGGCGTGGCCCTGCTTTTCGGCATGCTCTGGATCGGCGCGCCGACCTTCGCCTGGTTGATCAGCCGATCCGCCGAGCATGACGACAAGTTGCAGGTGCGGCCAGACGACCGCACCGAACTGCGCACCGTGGCGCGCCGGACCTGGGCGTATTTCGAGCGCTTCGTCACGGCCGAGCACAACATGCTGCCGCCCGACAATTTCCAGGAGATTCCCGAGCCCGTGGTGGCCGGGCGGACCTCGCCGACCAATGTCGGCATCTATCTCCTCTCGGTCATTGCGGCGCGCGATTTCGGCTGGATCAGCCTTGGCGAAGCGGTACGGCGTGTCCGCGAGACGATGACGACGCTCGAGCGCATGGAGCGGCATCGCGGGCATCTCTACAACTGGTACGACACGAAGACCCTGCAGCCGCTGCAGCCGCTCTACATCTCCAGCGTGGACAGCGGCAACCTGGCCGGGCACCTGATCACGGTCGCGGCTACCCTCGACAGCTGGGCGCAGGCGCCGGCAGCCCACCTGCAGGGCGATTTCGAGGGCATCATCGACTGTCTGAACGTGCTCGAAGAGACGCTGGCCGAGCTGCCCGACAACCGTCGCCCGCTGCGGCCGTTGCGCCGGCGGCTTCGCGAGCGTTACGAGGGCATGCACCGCGCCGTGATGACGATCCGCAGCGAGCCGGAGACAGCGGCGATCCGCACCATCAATCTGGCCGTGCTGTCGGCCGACATCCTGCGGTTCGCGCGGGCCGTCAACGAGGAGGTCGCGTCCGGAGCCAGCGAGACCCTGGTGATATGGGCGCAGAAGCTCGATGCCACCTGCCAGTCGCACATCGCGGATTCCCATACAGAGGATGGGCAGGTCTCCACGCTGCGCCGCGATCTGATCGCGCTTCGCGATCGGACGCGCAAGTTCGCCTTCGAGATGGATTTCCAGTTCCTGATGCGGGCGGATCGCAAGCTGCTGTCGATCGGCTATCGGGTCGACGATCATCAGCTCGACGAGTCGTGCTACGATCTGCTCGCCTCCGAGGCGCGGCTGTCGAGCCTGTTCGCCATCGCGAAGGGCGATCTGCCGACCGAGCATTGGCGGCGGCTTGGCCGTCCGGTCACCCTGGTTGGTTTCTCAGGCGCGCTGGTCTCGTGGTCCGGCTCGATGTTCGAGTATCTGATGCCGTCGCTGGTGATGAAGGAGCCGCTGGGCGGCATCCTCAACCAGACCAGCCTGCTCGTCATCAAGAGGCAGATCGCCTATGCGCGGTCCAAGGGCATTCCTTGGGGCATATCCGAATCCGCCTACAATGCGCGCGATCGCGAGATGACCTACCAGTACACCAATTTCGGCGTGCCCGGCCTCGGCCTGAAGCGCGGGCTTGCGAACAACACAGTCATCGCGCCCTACGCCACGGTGCTCGCGGCACAGTTCCAGCCGCGCGAGGCGGTGATGAACCTGCGAGCGCTGAGGCGGATCGGTGGCCTCGGCGCTTTCGGCTATGTCGATGCGATCGACTTCACGCCGACGCGGGTGCCGGCCGGCAGCGCCTGCGCCGTGGTGCGCAACTATTTCGCTCACCACCAGGGCATGTCCATCGTGGCGGTGTCGAACGTCGTGTTCGACGGTCGCATGCGTGAGCGCTTCCACAGCGACCCCGTGATCGAGGCGGCCGAGCTGCTGCTGCAGGAAAAGGCGCCACGCGACGTCCCGGCGACCAAGCTGCGCGCGGAGGCCGGTGAACGGCCGGTGGCGGTCGACATGGAAGCCTCGTCCGACCTGAGGGTCATCGCCGACCCTAAGGCCGCACTGCCGGCGACGATGCTGATGTCGAACGGGTTCTATCATGTGATGCTGACAGCGCGCGGTACGGGCTACAGCCGCTGCGGCGATATCACCGTCACGCGCTGGACGGGCGATCCCACGGAAGATCGGTCGGGCACGCTGCTCTTCGTCACGGACACTGCAACTGGCGCGACATGGTCTGCCACCTCCGATCCGCGCGCCATCGACGGCGAGCAGGCGGAAGCGCATTTCAGTGACGATAAGGCGACCTTCACCAAGCGCGTCGATACGCTTTCGACCAGGGTGGAGTGCATCGTCGCTTCCGAGGCCAATGGCGAGGCGCGGCGCATCACCATCCTCAACGAAGGCGATATGGATCGCCATCTGACGGTGACGTCCTACGGCGAACTGGCGCTGGCGCCTGAGGCAAGCGACCTTGCCCATCCGGCGTTCTCCAAGATGTTCGTCAGGACGACGATCGAGAACAATGGCAGCCTGATCCTGGCACGGCGCAACAAGCGCGCGCCCAGCGAAGCCGACGTCGCCTTCGCCCATTTCGTGACGGCGGGCGCCGGCGTCACGCGCGAGGCTGAAGCCGAAACCGACAGGCGCGCCTTTCTCGGGCGTGGGCGCTCCATCGAGAATGCCGCGGCCTTCGACCGAGATGTCCACCTGGGTGGCAGTCAGGGCTTCGTGCTCGATCCGGTGATGGCGTTGCGCTGCAAGGTGCGTGTGCCGGCCGGCAAGAAGGTCGCGCTGACATTCTGGTCGGTCGTCACCGCGACCGAAGACGACGCGCGCGCCACGGCACGGCGCTTCGAATCGCCGGAGGCGTTCGAGCGGCAGGCGATGCTGGCATGGACGCGCTCGCAGGTGCAGACGCGCCATGTCGGGCTGACGCTAGCCGATGCCGCCGGCGTGCAGCGCCTGGCGCGGCACCTGATCTATCCCGGCGCCACGCTGCGGGCGCCGTCCGCCACCATTGTCGAAGGCATCGGCGCGCAATCGACGCTCTGGCCGACGAGCATTTCCGGCGACTTCCCCATCTTCGTGCTGCGCATTGCCGATGTCGTCGACCTCGAGATCGTCGCCTCGGCGTTGCGCATGCAGGAATACCTGCGCGGCCACGGCCTCGTCGCCGATCTTGTCATCGTCAACGAGCAGGCCTCGTCCTACGTGCAGGATCTTCAGACCGCGATCGAGGCGCTGTGCGACAACAGCCGCAACCGCGGGCGCGAACTAGGGCCCCGCCAGCACATCTTCTCAGTGCGGCGCGACCTGATGGACCGGCAGAGCTATGGCACGCTGTTGTCGGTCGCACGCATCGTGCTGCACACCCGTAACGGGCCAATCTTCGACCAGATCGACCGTGCGGAGGCGCTGGAGCTTCAGGAGAATGAGACACGGACGCATGTCCGTGCGCCGGAAGTGCGGCCAGCCTTCCTGTCGAGCACTGCAGCGACCGGCGACGGGCTCGTCAACTGGAACGGCTATGGTGGCTTCGCGAATGGCGGGCGCGACTATGTCGTGCGGCTCGATGGGCTCAGCCACACGCCGCAGCCCTGGATCAACGTCATTGCCAATCGGTCATTCGGCTTCCACGTCTCCGCCGAGGGCGCGGCGTTCTCCTGGAGCCGCAACAGCCGCGACTTCCAGCTGACGCCTTGGTCGAACGATCCGGTCACCAACCGCCCCGGCGAGGGCATCTATATCGCCGACCGCAACACGAGCGAGGCATTCTCGCCTGTGGCCGCCTTCCTGCGCGACCCACGGGTCATGTACGAGGCAGTGCACGGCCAGGGCATGTCGCGCTTCACGATGCGACGCAGCGAGCTCGCGACGGAATGGACGCAACTCGTCGATCCGGAAGATCCGGTGCGCGTATCCCGCCTAGCGATGACCAATTCGTCGGACAAGCCGATGCGCCTGCGGGTCTACGCCTATGCCGAATGGGTTCTCGGCACGCGGCGCGCGACCACGGCCGGCACGATGGTGCCGGGGCACGAGCGCGCGAGCGGGCTGGTTACGGCGCGCAACCCGTATCACGTCGATTTCGGCGATCGGGTGGCCTTCCTGACGGGTGACCGCAAGCCCGACAGCGTCACGTGTGACCGCGCGGAGTTCCTCGGTCGGTCGGGATCGGTGACGCGGCCCCAGGCGGTGGTCTCGGGAAGCGCGTTGTCGGGAACCGTCGAGGCGGGCCGCGACACCTGCGCAGCGCTCGCTTTCGATATAGACATCGCCCCCGGCAGGACGGAAGAGCTGCTGCTGTTCCTCGGCGATGCCGGCTCGGCTGCAGAGGCCACCGCCCTTGTCGAACGTCACCGGGGGATCGCGTTTGCGGACCGCGTTGCGGCCAACGCTCGACGCTGGGCGGACTTCGCCTCGACCCTTCAGGTCAAGACACCGGACGCGGCCTTAGACGCGATGGTCAATGCGTGGCTCGCCTATCAGAACCTCACCTGCCGCGTGACGGCACGTTCGGCCTTCTATCAGGCGAGCGGCGCCTTCGGGTTTCGCGACCAGCTGCAGGACACGCTGGCGCTGCTCCTGCACGACCCCTCGCTGGCACGCGCCCAGATCCTCAACGCGGCGGGCCGCCAGTTCGTCGAAGGCGACGTCCAGCACTGGTGGTTGCCGGGCACCGGGGCGGGCGTGCGCACCATGATCAGCGATGATGTCGTGTGGCTCGCTCATGCCGCGCACCGCTATGTGGGGGTCACCGGCGACGCGGCGATTCTGGACGAGGCCGTGCCGTTCATCGAGGGACCTGCGCTCGCCGAAGGTGCCCATGACGCGTTCTTCACGCCGGAGAGGTCGCGAGAGACGGCCAGCCTGTTCGAGCACTGCGCCCGTGCGCTCGACCTCGCCATCGACCGGACGGGCCCGCACGACCTGCCGCTGATCCTCGGCGGCGACTGGAACGACGGCATGAACCGCGTCGGCGAGGAAGGTCGGGGCGAAAGCGTGTGGCTCGCCTGGTTCCTCGCCGGGACGCTGCGCGACTTCGCATCCATTGCCGAAAATCGCGGAGAACTGGCGCGGGCGCAGCGCTGGCTGGCTCATGTCGAGCGGCTGCGCGGCGGGATCGAGACCGCCGGCTGGGACGGCGAATGGTACCTGCGCGGCTATTTCGACGACGGGTCACCGCTGGGGTCGCATCTCTCGGACGAATGCCGGATCGACTCGCTGGCGCAGTCCTGGGCGGTGCTGTCGGGCCTCGCGCCGAGGTCGCGCGCCGAGCAGGGCATGGACAGCGCATCGCGGCTGCTGATCGATGACGAACATTCGCTGGTCAAGCTGTTCACGCCACCCTTCGAGAAGACGGACAAGGAGCCGGGCTACATCAAGGGCTATCCGCCCGGCGTGCGCGAAAACGGCGGCCAGTACACGCATGCCGCCACCTGGTTTGTTCTGGCGCTTGCAGGGCTGGGGCGCGGCGACGAGGCCTATCGCGCGCTCTCGTTGCTCAATCCAGTCAACCATGCGCTGACCAAGCCGGACGCCGATATCTACCGGGTCGAGCCCTATGTCGTGGCTGCCGACGTCTATGGCGAGGGCGACAAGGCAGGTCGCGGCGGCTGGACGTGGTACACGGGCTCGGCCGGCTGGCTGTATCGGGCCATGGTCGAAGGCATTCTGGGCATCTCGCGCCAGGCCAACAGGCTTCTCATCAATCCCTGCCTGCCTGCGCATTGGCCGGGCTTCGAGGCGACGATGCGGATCGGTGCGGCGACATATGCGATCCGCGTCGAGCGGGCCGACGAGCCGGGACTTACGCTCGACGGCCAGGCGGTCGATGAGATCAAGATCGAGAGTACCGGCGAGCACGATATCGTCGTGATGCTTGCGCGGTGACTGCAGCGGCCTTTCTCTCCAACCCGGTCGTTCCGGCGGTTCTGGAGCCCGGCCTATCGAGCGCGCCTTGCCGTCAGCCGCCCTGCCGGGCGAGCCAGCTGCGAAAGGCGTCGAGCGGCGGATAGGCTGCGCGGTCGAGCGACCAGGCGAGCCAGTAGGAGCCCGTTCCGGGAACGGATGGGCGCAGGATCGGAACAAGGCGGCCCTCGGCGATCTCGGCTTCGGCGAGATAGTCGGGCAGGAGCGCGATGCCGAGGCCGGCGATTGCGGCCTGGATCATCGGCGCGAACTGGTCGAAGAGCATGCCGCGCACTGGCACGGCTGCTACATCCTGCCCCGCAAAGAAGGTCGGCCAGGCATTCGGCCGCGTTTCGAGCTGGAAGAGCTGCTGGCCCTTAAGGTCCTCGACCGAGGCGATCGGATGCCGTGCGAGCAGGCCCGGTGCCGCGCAGGCCGTCAGGCGCTCGTCAAAAATCTTCAGGTGCCCGGCGCCCGGCCAGTCGTCCCGCCCGAAATGGATTGCCGCGTCGAAGCCTTCGGTGACGATGTTGAACGGCCGGATGCGGGTGGCGAGGCTCACCGAGATGCCGGGGTGGTCGGCAAGGAAGCCGCCGAGCCGCGGTGCCAGCCAGCGCGTGCCGAAGGCCGGCAGGATCGCGATCGACAGCGTTCCGCCTTCGGGATTGGCGACGAGCTGCATGCTCGCGCGCTCCAGGAGGTCGAGCGCACGGGTGACGTCGCGGCCATAGGCGACGGCTGCGGGGGTCGCCACCAGCCTCCGGCGCTCGCGGAGGAAAAGCGGCTTGTCGAGCTGTTCCTCAAGGTTCTGGACCAGGCGGCTGACGGTACCCTGCGACAGCTGCAGTTCACGCGCGGCGGCAGACGTCGACCCAGTGCGCAGCACCGCCTCGAAGGCGGAAAGAAGGCTGATCGAGGGAAGGTAGCGGCGCTGGCGAGACATGATCCATGCATTTAATGCATGAAGTCAGCGATAGATAGAGTTGGTCGGGCCCGTCCCGATGGTCTAGGACTATGCGCGATTGCAATCGACCGAGGATATCGCCATGAACGCGCCCTTCTCGCAGGCCGCCACATCCTTTGCCTGGAACGACCCGTTCCTCATCGAGGACCAGCTTACCGAAGACGAGCGGCTCATGCGCGATTCTGCTGCGGCCTTTGCCGCAGAAAGCCTTCTGCCCCGTGTGTCCCAAGCCTATCTCGAAGAGCGCGTCGAGCCGGAAATCTTCCGCGAGATGGGCGCTGCCGGCCTGCTCGGCGTCACCGTGCCGGAAGAGTATGGCGGCGTCGGCGCCGGCTACGTTGCCTATGGCCTTGTCGCCCGCGAAGTCGAGCGCATCGATTCCGGCTATCGCTCGATGATGAGCGTTCAGTCCTCGCTCGTCATGTACCCGATCCATGCCTATGGCTCGGAAGAGCAGCGCCAGAAGTACCTGCCGAAGCTCGCGTCCGGCGAGTATATCGGCTGCTTCGGCCTGACGGAGCCGGATGCGGGTTCCGATCCCGGCGGCATGAAGACGCGCGCCGAGAAGATCGAGGGCGGCTATCGCATTTCCGGCTCCAAGATGTGGATTTCCAATTCGCCGATCGCCGACGTCTTCGTCGTCTGGGCGAAGTCGGCGGTGCATGGCGACCAGATCCGCGGCTTCGTGCTGGAAAAGGGCATGAAGGGCCTGGCCGCGCCGAAGATCGGCGGCAAGCTTTCGCTGCGTGCGTCCGTCACTGGCGAGATCGTCATGGACGGCGTCGAGGTCGGCGAGGATGCGCTCTTGCCGAACGTGTCGGGTCTCAAGGGCCCGTTCGGCTGCCTCAACCGCGCGCGCTACGGCATTTCGTGGGGCGCGATGGGCGCTGCCGAGGATTGCTGGTTCCGCGCCCGCCAGTACGGGCTCGACCGCAAGCAGTTCGGCAAGCCGCTCGCCGGCACGCAGCTCTACCAGAAGAAGCTCGCCGACATGCAGACGGAGATCGCGCTCGGGCTGCAGGCATCGCTTCGCGTTGGCCGGCTCATGGACGAACACCGCTTTGCGCCGGAGATGATCTCGATCGTCAAGCGCAACAATTGCGGCAAGGCGCTCGACATCGCCCGCCAGGCCCGCGACATGCATGGCGGCAACGGCATCCAGTCCGAGTATCACGTGATGCGCCACGCGCAGAACCTCGAGACGGTGAACACCTATGAAGGCACGCACGACGTGCACGCGCTGATCCTCGGCCGTGCGCAGACCGGCATCCAGGCCTTCTTCTGATCCGATGAGCCGTCAGCCGCTCGCAGGTCTCCGCGTCGTCGAACTCGCGCGCATCCTGGCCGGTCCCTGGGCCGGACAGGTGCTCGCCGACCTTGGCGCGGACGTCACCAAGATCGAGGCGCCGGAAGGCGACGACACGCGCGGCTGGGGGCCGCCCTTTGTCGAGCGGGCGGACGGTACGCGCGAGGCGGCCTATTTTCACGCCGCCAACCGCGGCAAGCGCTCGATAACCTGCGACCTGACCAGCGAGGCCGACCGTGCCCGCATCATCGACCTCGTCCGCGAAGCCGACATCCTGATCGAGAACTTCAAGGTCGGTGGGCTCGCCAAGTACGGGCTCGACTATGAGAGCCTGAAGGCGGCCAATCCGCGGCTGATCTACTGCTCGATCACCGGCTTCGGGCAGAACGGGCCCTACCGGCAGCGGGCGGGCTACGACTTCATGATCCAGGGCATGGCCGGCATCATGGACCTGACGGGTGCGCCGGATGGCGAACCGCAGAAGATGGGCGTCGCATTCGCCGACATCTTCACCGGGCTCTACGGCGTGATCGGCATCCAGGCGGCGCTGATCGAGCGCGAGCGCACGGGGCGCGGCTGCCACGTCGACATGGCGCTCTACGACGCCATGACAGGCGTGCTCGCCAACCAGGCGATGAACTATCTCGTCTCCGGCAAAGCTCCGCGCCGGCTCGGCAATGCGCATCCGAACATCGTGCCCTATCAGGTGTTCGCCGTTGCTGACGGGCATGTGATCGTCGCCGTCGGCAATGATCGCCAGTTCAGGGCGCTCTGTTCCATCCTCGGGCTGGACATTGCCGGCGACCCACGCTTCGCCACCAACTCCGACCGCGTTGCCCATCGCGAGGCGCTGACGGCGTTGCTGGGGGGATCCATCGCGCTCCAGTCGCGTGATGCATTCCTGGCGGCACTGGAAGCGCAGTCGGTGCCCGCCGGGCCGATCAACACGGTTGCGGACGTCTTCGACGACCCGCAGATCGTTGCGCGGCGGATGAAGCTCGACCTCGTCGACGAGGACGGCACGCAAATTCCGGGCGTTCGGCTGCCGATCCTGTTCGACGGCGAGCCCGCAATCGCCAAGTCTCCGGCGCCAAGACTGCAGCGCTGAAGGACGAGGCGGCGGCACGTCGCTCGTCCTGACATTTTCTTGAGCGAGAGTTTTGCAACCCGTGCGCTGTTGAGGACTTTGTCCTTGCAACCGCTGCATTCGACCGTCGCGCATGGACGTCTGCGGCTCCCTTCAGCATGGAGACCGAACATGTTCCGCACGGCACATCTGCTCGCCGCAACCTGCCTGTCCGCAGCGCTCATCGCGCAGCCGGCTTGGGCTGACAATCATGAAACCACGCCGGACGAGGAGGTCGCGGCCGGAGAGGCGCCTGCTGCCGGCGCGCAGCCGGGACCGGGCGAACCTGTCGAGACCGAGCCGGCCAACGCGCCGGACCAGGAGCCTGCCTTCCCTGAGCAGACGCGCGCCGTCCAGCCGGACGAGATGCCGGAGACGACCTACGAGGTCATTGCCGAGGAGCTGCCGCATCTCTGGTCGCTGGCTTTCATGCCGGACGGCTCGATGCTGGTCGCCGCCAAGGACGGCGCCTTCCATGTGATCAGCGCGGATGGCGAGGTCGGCGAGGCGATCACGGAAGGTGTGCCCGAAGTAGACAATCGCGACCAGGGCGGCCTGCTCGATGTTACGCTGGCACCCGATTTCGAGACGTCCAACCGTATCTTCTTCTCCTATGCCGAGCCGCGCGATGGCGGCAATGGCACCACGGTTGCTTCAGCCACGCTGGCACTGAATGCCGAAGGTGGCGGGGCGCTCGAGGACGTGTCGGTGATCTTCCGTCAGGAACCGACCTATGACGGTACGATGCATTTCGGCTCGCGCCTTGTCTTTGCCGATGACGGGTCGCTGTTCATCACCGTCGGCGAACGCTCCGAAGACGAGGTCCGCGACCAGGCCCAGGACCTTTCGAGCGGGCTTGGCAAGATCTTCCGCGTTACGCAGGAGGGCGAGCCGCATCCGGAGAACCCGTTCATCGAGGACGAGGAAGCGTTGCCGGAGATCTGGAGCTACGGTCACCGCAACCTGCAGTCGGCCGCGCTCGACGCGGAAGGCCGCTTCTGGACCGTCGAGCATGGACCGCGCGGCGGCGATGAACTGAACCTGCCGCAGGCCGGTCTCAACTATGGCTGGCCGGAAGTCACCTACGGCCGCGAATATTCGGGTGACGAGGTCGGCCCGGGCATCACGCAGCTCGAAGGGACGGAGCAGCCGGTTTATTACTGGGACCCGTCCTTCGCCCCGTCAGGCATGGCGCTCTATGAGGGCAGCGAGTTCCCGGAATGGGACGGCGCCTTCCTGATCGGCGGGCTGGTCTCGACCGGCCTCGTCATCGTCCACATCGAGAATGATCTCGTGGCGTATGAGGAGCGGGTGCCGCTCGAGCGCCGAGTCCGTGACGTGGCTGTGGGCCCGGACGGCGCAGTTTACGCGGTGACCGAGGATCGCGAGACCAGCATGTCCGAGCTCCTGCGCATCACCCGCGCCGACTGATCCAACCTTCGAAGAAACTGATGCAGCCCGCCCTTCGAGGCGGGCTGTCGCTTTTCGGTCGCCTGCCGTCATTGCGCATGCGACAAGTTCACGGTGGACGCGGCTGGCCGCGCATCTCATATGGGAGAGAGAGCGCTTTACCGCGACCTGCTCCAACCCCGACACTGGAAACCGATTTGACCGATCGCAGCTGGAACTACGACCGCACCGAAATGACCGTCGATGCCGTGGTGCATGTGGGCGGGCTGGCGCTTGCCGCCATCGGCGCAGTGGCAATGATTGCAGTCGCGATCCTGATCGCCGATGCGTGGAGCGTCGCTGTGGCGGGCGTCTATCTGGCGACGCTTGTGCTCGCGCTTGCGGCATCCGCCACCTACAGCATGTGGCCGGTTACCCCGACCAAATGGCTCCTGCGCAAGTATGATCATGCCGCGATCTATCTCCTGATCGCCGGCACCTACACGCCTTTTGCGATGGCACTGGGAGAGAGCGGCCGCTGGTTGCTCGCCTTCGTGTGGACCGTGGCGATCCTTGGCGCGAGCCTGAAATTCGTGCTGCCGGAGCGCTACCAGAAGCTGTCGATCGTGCTCTATCTCGGGCTTGCGTGGAGCGGCATCGTGATGATCGAGGCGCTGCTCGACGCCTTGCCGACGCACATCTTCTGGCTGCTGCTTGCCGGCGGCGTGGTCTATTCGGCCGGCGTCGTGTTCCACCTGTGGAGCGGCCTGCGTTTCCACAAGGCGATCTGGCACATCTTCGTGCTCGCCGCCGCGATCATCCACTACAACGCCATCTTCCTGCTGATCGCCAATACGGCGAGCTGAGGCTCCTTCAGGCCTCGACCTCGACGGCGCCCAGAGGACGCGAGCAGCAGGCGAGGATGAAGCCGTCGGCGATCTCCTCGTCGAGGATTCCGCCATTGTGGGTCATCTCGACCTCACCGGAGAGCTTCTTCGTGCGGCAGGTGCCGCAGAGGCCGAACTCGCAGGCAGCCGGAATGCGCACGCCCGCAGCGCGCGCCGCCTGAAGGATGGTCTGGCCGGGCAGGCATTCGCCATCGACTTCCGACAGCGCGAACCGTACGGGCACGACGATTGCTGCCGGCGCCTGCTCGGCCTCGGCAAGTGCTGCGACATCGACCGGCGCGGGGGTCGGCGTCGGCGCTGCGAAGCTTTCCTGATGATAATGCGCCATGTCGAAGCCGGCCGCTTCCAGCATGCCCGAGACCGCCCGCATAAAGGGCTCGGGCCCGCAGCAGAACACTTCGCGCTCGCGGAAATCCGGCGAGAGCAGCGGCAGGCGGATCGCGTCGATGCGGCCCATATGGCCGAACCAGCTCTCGCGGCTCGACCGCTCCTCGATCAGGAAGCCGAGCGAGAGGCCCGGCATGCGGCTGCCGAGAAGTTCCAGCTCCTTGCGGAAAATGATCTCTTCCGGCCGGCGCGCGCAGTTGATGAAGGCGACGTCGGTCGAGGGAGCGCAGTCGGAGAACCAGCGCAACATGGACATCATGGGGGTGATGCCGGAACCGGCGGAGATGAAGAGGTACTTTCCGGCCGGATGCTCATGGTGGGTGAAGTGGCCGGTGGGTCCATAGGCGCGCAGATGGTCGCCGGGCTTCAGCGTGTCGAACATCCAGCGCGTGCCGATGCTGCCCGCCTGCGCCTTGACCGTCACGGCGATGGAGAACGGCCGCGAGGGCGTTGAGGAGAGCGTGTAGGTCCGCAGCAGCGGCCCGTCCGGCAGCGGCAGTTCAAGCGTGACGAACTGGCCAGGCTTGTAACGGAACCAGGTCTGCGCGTCGGAGCGGAAGGTGAAGGTCTTCACGTCGGGCGCCTCGTCGAAGACACCGACGACTTCCAGCACCTGAAGCCGGTCGTCCCAGGGAGTCATCTCGTCGAGATGGCGGTAGAGACCGGGATCGGTGGAGGCGTTCATGATGGTCCTGGGGTCTGGAATGTGGTTCGTCGAGAATTGCGGCGCCCGGACGAGGGCGCCGCTTAAGTGTTACGCCACGCTGCGCAGCTTGGGCGTGGCGCCTTCGACCAGGCGCTTCTCCATGAAGCTCGCATACCAGTCGACGAACTGGATCACGCCGCCCTCATGGACCTCGGAATAGGGACCGGGCTCGTAAGCGGGGGAGCGGATGCCGAAGGCATTCTCCTCGACGATGCGCCGGTCCTCCTCGTTGGTCTCGGTCCAGACATGGATGAGGGTCTGAAGGTCGTAGTCGACGCCTTCGACCGCATCCTTGTGGACGAGCCATCTGGTCGTGACCATCGTCTCCGTCGCGCTCAGCGGCAGGACGCGGAACGTCGTCGCGCTGTCGCCCAGCACGTGGTTCCACGTCGTCGGGTAGTGATAGAGGAGCAGCGTGCCGATCCTGTCGGCGGTGACCGCGTCAGAAAGGTTGCGCTTCACGGCGCGCTGGCCGTTCATCGTGTAGCTCACGGCATCGCGCAGCAGCGGCGCGCGGGTCGCGCGGTACTGGCCGGCCTCGTCGATGCGGAAGCGCGACGGCAGTCCTTCTGCCTCGCACTTCGCCCAGTGCGCGAGCATCTCTGGATCTTCCTCGGCACCGTTGACGCCGGTGACGGTCGGCGCCTCGGGGAATGTCTTGCAGAGTTCGGGATGGTTGCCCGCGCAGTGATAGCACTCGCGGTTGTTTTCCCAGACGAGCTTCCAGTTGCCCTTCTCGATGATGGTCGATTCGTAGGCGACCTTGGTCTCGGTCAGATTATGCGGCGCGAAATACGGCTCCATGAGCGCGCGGAAGGGCGCGAAATCGGCCGGCTCCTTCGCCAGGCAGATGAAGATGTAGCCGGCCACGCTTTCGCAGGCGACGGGCTTCAGGCCGAAATCCTCCTTGCGGAAATCCTCGCCCATCTGGCGGGCGAAGACGAGCGAGCCATCGAGGTCGTAGGTCCACTGGTGGTACGGGCAGACGAGGCGGGCGGACGTTCCCTTCTGCGTGGTGCAGACACGGCTGCCGCGATGGCGGCAGGCATTGTGGAAGGCGCGGATCTGGCCGTCGCGCCCGCGCACGACTACTACCGGATAGTCGCCGACCTGCAGCGTGAAATAGGCGCCGGGCTTGGCGATCTCGCAATCATGGCCGGCAAAGAGCCAGTCGCGATACCAGATCAGCTCCATATCGAGCTTGTGGAAGTCGGGGTCGATGTAAAAAGGCTGCTCGAGCGAGAAGCCCTGTCGGCGGCCCTTCAGCATCGCCAGCATCGTCGTCTGCGTATCCATGTCCGTCCTCGAATTCCGCCAAGGACTGAACTGGTGGTGAAGGAGGACATGCGCCCGGCCCGGCTTGCCTGCCGGGGGCCAGACGCCCTGCCTCTTGATCGCCCACCGCGATCAGTCGGGTTCCGTCACGCACAGGCTGGTTTCCGGGCTCCGGAGCTCGCCTTGCGGCATTCCCGACACCTTCCCGGGCTTTCCGCCCAGTGGTCTCCCGTCGGGGTTTTCGCTCCGCCACCGTTGCGGGGGCAGCGCCGGATTTGCGTACGCGCGTACCGGCTTCCCAATTATCCCTCCGGCCAAGCCGAAAGGCACCTGAACTCGGATCACATCACCACGGCGCGTCAATGCGTGGAGCATGGAAAGCGACATCGGCAGCGCCGATGACGACAGCGCCCTCCATCACCACCGATGAGCGGCCGGGGGTCCATGGTTAATGGCGCCTTAACCTTGGATCGCTAGCTTGGCCGCCGGGATTGCTCTCCAAGGGCAGGCGGAAGAGGTCATCGCATGCGGTCTTCGAACTCGGCGTTCAACAGTCTCCAGGACGCAGGTTTCAGCCTTCGCGGCATAGCGCGCCGAGTGGGCAAGCGCCTTGCCGGCGTCGGCATCATTGCCTTCGTCGCATTCGCGATCGCCAGCCTCGCGACGTGGAGCGTGTCCGACCCGAGCTTCAGCCATGCGACCGACGGCGCGGTCACCAATGCGATGGGCTTTCCGGGCGCCGCCTTCGCCGATCTCGTGATGCAGTTCTTCGGGCTCGCCTCGGTGCTGATGCTCGTGCCAGCCGTCTTCTGGGGCCTGATCATCGCGGCGCAGCGCCCGGTCGATCGTCACGTCTCGCGGTTCGCGAGCTGGATCGGCGGCGGGCTCCTGATGGCGGCGGCAATCGGTTGCGTGCCGGCGCCGGCCACATGGCCGCTGCCGACGGGGCTGGGTGGCGTCTTCGGCGACATGATCCTGTCCGCAACCGGTCTCTTCGCCAATGGCTATCCGAACGGGATCATCGGCGGGCTGCTTGCGCTCGTGCTGACAGCGCCGTCGATCTGGCTGCTTCTCTATGCAAGCGGGCTTCTCTACGCCCCGGCACCGGCGCGCGGGCGCAAGGACGCCAAGGCGTCGCGCCGCCGTGTGGTCGAGGAAGAGGAAGACGACTTCGACGACGAGGATCTCGACGAGGAGCCGGCTGATCGCTGGGCAGCACTTGGTGCGGTTACACACTGGTGGCTCTCGACGCGTGCCTTCGTGCGCCGCAACTCGCACCGGTTCGACGGCCTGCGCGAACGCATCAAGCGGCCGGACGACGAGGACGGCGTCTACGACCTGCCGATCGCCAATCCCGACCAGCGCTACGAGCCGGCCTTTGCGCCCGAGACCGGCGCCTATGTGGAGCCCGAGGTCGACGTTTTCGAGCCGACGCCGCGCGGCATCATCCCACCTGCGCCAGCATCGCGTGAGATGCCGCAGCCCGTCGGCGCCTCGACGCCCGCCCGCGTGGAAAATCCTGCGCCGCGGCCTAAGCCCGGCCAGCGCATCGTCAAGGATGCGCAGCCGGCGCTGATCGCATCGGGCGAGTTCGAGATGCCGTCGCTGCATTTCCTCGCCGAGCCGAAGAACGTCGCCAAGGACCCGTCGCTGTCGGCGGACGCCCTGGAGCAGAATGCGCGGCTTCTCGAAGGCGTGCTCGAGGATTTCGGCGTCAAGGGCGAGATCATCCATGTGCGCCCCGGCCCCGTCGTCACGCTTTATGAGCTGGAGCCTGCGCCCGGCATCAAGTCGTCGCGCGTCATTGGTCTCGCCGACGACATCGCGCGCTCCATGAGCGCGATCGCCTGCCGCGTCGCCGTGGTTCCCGGCCGCAATGCGATCGGCGTCGAACTTCCGAACGCGCGCCGCGAAACCGTCTATCTGCGCGAGCTTCTGGCGAGCCGCGATTTCGAGCAGTCCAAGGCGAAGCTCGCGCTGGCGCTCGGCAAGACCATCAATGGCGAGGCGGTCGTCGCCGACATCGCCAAGATGCCGCATCTGCTCGTGGCCGGCACGACCGGCTCGGGCAAGTCGGTCGCCATCAATACGATGATCCTGTCGCTTCTCTACAGGCTGACGCCCGACCAGTGCCGCCTGATCATGATCGACCCGAAGATGCTCGAACTCTCCGTCTATGACGGCATCCCGCATCTGCTGACGCCGGTCGTCACCGACCCGAAGAAGGCGGTCGTGGCGCTCAAGTGGACCGTGCGGGAGATGGAAGACCGCTACCGCAAGATGTCGAAACTCGGCGTGCGCAACATCGACGGCTACAATCAGCGCGTGACCGCCGCCGACAAGAAGGGCGAACAGCTTTCGCGTACCGTCCAGACCGGTTTCGACCGCGAAACCGGCGAGGCCGTCTACGAAACCGAATCGCTCCACATGGAGCCGATGCCCTACATCGTCGTCATCATCGACGAGATGGCTGACCTGATGATGGTCGCCGGCAAGGATATCGAAGGCGCCGTCCAGCGCCTGGCTCAGATGGCGCGCGCGGCCGGCATCCACGTGATCATGGCGACGCAGCGTCCCTCGGTCGACGTCATAACCGGCACGATCAAGGCAAACTTCCCGACCCGCATCTCCTTCCAGGTGACGTCGAAGATCGACAGCCGCACCATCCTCGGCGAGCAGGGCGCCGAGCAGCTGCTCGGCATGGGCGACATGCTCTACATGCTCGGCGGCGGCCGCATCCAGCGCGTCCACGGACCCTTCGTTGCCGACGAGGAAGTCGAGAAGGTCGTCGCGCATCTGAAGATGCAGGGCGTTCCGGAGTATCTCGACGCGATCACCGAGGATGACGACGAGGATGGCGACGGCGATGGCGGCCGCTCGTCCGGCGGCGGCGGTGGTGGCGGATCGATAGAGGATTCCGACGATCCCTACGACCAGGCGGTCGCGATCGTTTTGCGCGACGGCAAGGCGTCGACCTCCTACATCCAGCGCCGTCTGGGCATCGGCTACAATCGCGCCGCCTCGATCATCGAGAAGATGGAGAAGGAAGGCATCGTCGGGCCCGCCAACCATGCCGGCAAGCGCGAAATCCTGGTGCCGACGGAAGAAGAGGTCTTCTGACGCCGGGAACTTCCCGCGGCGTCGGGACTTTTCGCAGACAAAGTTCGGCCCACTTGCGGGGTCACAACGTCCCGCAAAGCAATCCAAGGACGACGTCACGATGACATTCGACCCCCAGACGCGCGGTCGCGCCGCGCTCCTGAGCCGCCGGCGGCTCCTCACGCTCGGTCTCGCCAGCGCGGCGCTCGCCATCGGCGGAGGCCTGGTGCCGGGCTTCGGCGCCATCTCGCATGCACAGGCTTCGACGGAAGTCGCGCAGCAGATCGCCAACCATTTCGCGCAGACGCGCACCATGATGGGCGAGTTCGTGCAGTTCGGCCCGCGCGGCGAACAGACCGGTGGCAAGTTCTTCATCGAGCGTCCGGGCAAGCTGCGCTTCGTCTACGAATCGCCATCGGACTTCCAGGTAACGGCCGACGGCAACTCCGTCGTCATGGAAAACCGTCGCCTGCAGACGGCCGATCTTTACGCACTGTCGACGACGCCCCTGAAGCTGATCCTCGACGAGCGGATCGACCTCTCCGGCAACAAGGTGCGCTCGGTCAGCCAGGAAAACGATCTGACGACCATTCAGCTCGCCGACCGCTCGCTGTTCGGCAACTCGACCATCACCATGATGTTCGACCCGCAGAACTACGATCTGCGGCAGTGGACGATCACCGACGCGCAGGGCCGCGACACGACGGTGATGATCTTCAACGTGCAGACCGGCGTTACCTTCGACCCGTCTGTCTTCAACATCGACTATCGCCGGGTGCAGGCGATGGGCGGAAGCCAGCAGCAGTAAGCCTGGTCCAAATTCTCACATGAAGGCCTCGCAGGGCGACCTGCGGGGCTTTTTTTGATGTGGACTGATCGGCCAGCCGCGGTCCTTGCGGCGTCCTGCTTCTTGTTCGCTTCCGTCGCGGCTGGCAGGGTCCGCCGCGCCTGAAGGAGACGAGATGCCGTTCACGATCGCGACCTGGAACATCAATTCCGTGCGCCTGCGCCTGCCTCTGGTCGAGCGCTTCCTGTCGAGCTACCGGCCGGACGTGCTGTGCCTGCAGGAGACGAAGTGCCCTGACGATCTGTTCCCGATGCAGGCATTTCAGGATCTTGGCTACAGCCACACCCTGATCTCGGGCCAGAAGGGCTATCACGGCGTCGCAACGCTCTCGCGCCGGCCGCTGGAACTGGTCGAAAAGCGCGACTTCTGCACCAAGGGCGACTGCCGGCATCTCGCGGCCAACCTGGAAGCCGGCGGGCGCGTGGTGACGGTGCACAATTTCTATGTGCCTGCCGGAGGCGACGAGCCCGACCCGGACATCAACCCGAAATTCCGGCACAAGCTCGACTTCGTCGCCGAGATGCATGGTGTGCCGGCGAGCGACGGCGCGGCTCTGGGCTCGATTCTCGTCGGCGACTTGAACATCGCACCGCTGGAAGCCGATGTTTGGTCGCATCGCCAGCTCCTCAACGTCGTCAGCCACACGCCGGTCGAGACCGAAGGGCTCGAGACGATGCGCAGGGCAGGCGGCTGGGAGGACGTAATGCGCCGCCACATCCCCGTGCCGGAGAAGCTCTACACCTGGTGGAGCTACCGCGCCCGCGACTGGGAGGCGTCCGACCGTGGGCGGAGGCTCGACCATGTCTGGAGCTCGGCCGGGCTCGCGGAATTGTCGCGCGGGGTGAAGGTGCTGCGCGAGGCGCGATCCTGGGACCGGCCGTCCGACCACGTGCCGGTGATCGCGAGCTTCGACCTCGACTGATCAGGAAAAGCGCGGCGCCAGGTCCGAAATGCGCGTGACCATGTCGCGCAGCTGGCTCGCAACGCGCGTGTGAAGGCGTGCGGCGAGTTCCGGGTACTCTTCGAGGATGCGGTGGAAAAGCGAGCGGCTGAGGCGCATCACCTCGGCATCGCCTTGCGCACGCGCCCCGATCAGCCGCTCCGTCGGGACGATGAGAGCGAGTTCGCCGATGATGTCACCGCGCTTGCAGGTTTCGATCACGCGGCTGACGTCGCCGCGCTTGCGGAAAAGCTCGACCGTGCCGGCTGCAACGACATAGGCGCCGTCGGCGGCGTCGCCTTCGTTGAAGAGGTCTTCGCCAGCCTTCAAGCTGACGGCTTCTACGCCGAAGGCGAGCAGGCGCAACTGCTCGGCGTTCAGCTCGCTGAAAACATCGACGGAGGACAGCAAGCGTATGTCTTCTTCAAGCGCCAAATCCGGTCCCCGCTGCGCCGCCCCCTCGGGTTGTCGGCCCAGCAGGCATGGGCGGTCAAGGGACGAGCTTGTATCCGCCGCTTTCTGTCACAAGAATCTCGGCATTTGAAGGATCGCGCTCGATCTTCTGTCTCAACCGGTAGACATGCGTCTCGAGCGTGTGGGTCGTGACGCCCGAATTGTAGCCCCAGACCTCTTCCAGCAGGATGTCGCGGGTCACCACCTTCTGCTCGGCGCGGTAGAGGTACTTGATGATGGCGGCTTCCTTTTCCGTCAGGCGCACCTTGCTGCCCTTCTGGTCCGTCATCAGCTTCTGGCTCGGCTTGAACGTGTAGGGGCCAACGATGAAGGTCGCGTCCTCGCTCTGCTCGTACTGGCGCAGCTGCGCGCGGATGCGGGCAAGGAGCACAGCGAAGCGGAACGGCTTCGTGACATAGTCGTTGGCGCCCGCTTCGAGGCCGAGGATCGTGTCGGAATCGGTGTCCTGCGCTGTCAGCATGATGATCGGCGCCTTGAAGCCGCCCTTGCGCAAAAGCTTGACCGCCTCGCGCCCATCCATGTCGGGCAGGCCGACATCCATGATCAGCAGGTCGACGAGGCCGGCGCGCACCGCCTGCACGCCCTTGGTAGCCGTTGGTTCCTGGATGACGTCGAACTCCTCATAGAGCGAGAGCTGCTCGACGAGGGTCTCGCGCAGATCGTTATCGTCGTCGACGACCAGGATGGTACGGGATGTCATGCGGTGCCAGTCTCCGGAATTTCGGTTGACGCACAGGGGTTTATGCGGAACGTGACGGCGATCCTAGCGCGTCACGGCATTTTGTTTCGCCGGCTCCACGCGCTCCGTTTCGCGTGAACTGCCGGTGGCTCGATGGCAAATATAAACAGGTCGCTCCGCTTCGTCACCGTATCGCGCAAGCCGGGCAATCCAAGCCAGGGCCTGCTCAAGGCTGGACATCTAGTCTTTCCATGCGCTTTGGGAAGGTCAGGCACGTCTGCGCGCAAGCGGGAAGGCGATGGCGCAACGCCGATCGCGCCCATGCGGGTGCTGTCGGCGCGGTATCGGGCCGAGGTTCCCGGCGCGCGGCACTGGCGCCTGCCCGCCGCGGCCATCTCGGCGCGTGACGGCTGGTGCGATGCGCCCCGCCATGCCTGCTACAACCGGCCGGTGCGGCTCCCTTTCAAGCCGAGTCATGAGCGCATGCGACGCGACGACCACCTCTACGACCGTGTCGTGGTGATCGACTGGAACATCGTCTCGCGGCAGCGGGGGAGGGGAAGCGCGATCTTCATGCATCTCGCCAAGCCGGGCTACCAGCCGACGGAGGGCTGCATAGCGGTGTCGCGGCGTACGATGGACTGGCTCCTGCCGCGCCTGTCGCGCCGGACGATCGTACGCGTCCTTGGCTAGCCGCTGAAGCGCCACACGGTAGTGCGCTTGATTTCGGAATCTTCGAGCGCGCGCGTCACGGGAACCTCGTAGGTGCCGAGCGGTTCCATACGGTCACGCGGGAGATAGGCGCGGCCGGGATCGCCGACGAGGATCGTCGCGCCGCGGGCGGAAAGCGTCTCGAACCACGGGATGAGCCGTGCGGCGAGCGGTGCCTCGAAGAAGACGTCGCCCGCCAGAATCACCTCCCAGCCCTCGTCGATGCCGATCAGGTCGCGGCCCTCGAAGGGGATCGAAGCGCCGTTGGCTTTCGCGTTGAGGGCAAGGGCAGGCGCCGCAAACGGATCGATGTCGGAGGCGATGACGCTAGTCGCGCCGGCCCTGGCAGCGGCGATCGCGACAAGTCCGGAGCCGGTCGCGAAATCGAGGACGTTGCGGCCTGAAACGAGCTGCGGGTGGTCGAGCACATGGCGGGCAAGGCCCTGTCCGCCCGCCCAAGCAAAGGCCCAGAAGGGCGGCGGCAGGCCGATCTCGGCCAGTTCCTTTTCCGTGCGCAGCCACAGATCATGCGCTTCGTGGGCGAGGTGAAGACGGATTTCGGGAACGTGTGGCGGCGCCGAAAGAGCGGTGTTGGCGAGGATGAAGGCCTCGGCCGCGTGCGGCGTCAGCGCGGCCATGGTCTCAACTGGCCTTCTTCAGCCCGCCCATGCGGCAGATCTCGGCCCATTCCTCGTCGGTCACCGGCTGTACCGACAGGCGCGAATTGGTGACGAGCACCATGGCTTCGAGCTTCGGGTTGGCCTTGATCGCATCGAGCTTGACGGGCTGCGGCATATCCTCGACTGCACGGACGTCGACGCATTCCCAGCGCGGGTCGTCAGTGGTGGAGTCGGGATGCGCCAGAGCGCAGACCTCGACGATGCCGACGATCTCCAGCCCCTCGTTCGAATGGTAGAAGAAGCCGAGATCGCCGATCTGCATGGCGCGCATGTTGTTGCGAGCCTGGTAATTGCGCACGCCGTCCCACTCCTGGCCGGCCTTGCCCTTGGCCTTCTGCATCTCCCAGGACCATTTGAACGGCTCGGACTTGAACAGCCATCTGGCCATCAGGCGGCTCCCGGCTTGTTGATGGTCCAGTTCCAGGGCTGCACCTCGACGGTCTCAAACAGGCCGGCCTTTGCGTAAGGGTCACCATCGGCGATAGCGCGGGCAGCTGCCGCGTCAGATGCCTCGACGCAGAGCAGGCTGCCGTTCGGCTTGCCGGCCTCGTCGAGGAAGGGGCCCGCGAACTTCACGACGCCCTTCTCGGTCAGACCGGTCAGGTATGCCAGGTGGACGGGACGCGTCGAAAGTCGCAGGTCGAGGTGGTTCGGCTTGTCGCGGCAGATCAGGATGAAGAGCATTGTGGTCGGTCCCCCTTCGTCGGTCAGTCGTGTTCGGCCCTCAGCGGGCGGGTCATCAAGGCGGTCAAGGCCTGCGAGATGGTCATCCGGCCCTCGAGGATTTCGTCCACCGCGCCGATGATCGGTGCATCGACGTTCCGCTCGCGGGCGATGCGGGCGGCGATGCGCGCGGTGAAGGCACCTTCGGCGAGAGGACGGCCAGCGAGGCTCTCGCCGCGTCCGAGCGCTGCGCCATAGGCAAAATTACGCGACTTCTCGGACCCGCAAGTGAGCATGAGGTCGCCGAGGCCCGACAGGCCCATCAACGTCTCGGGTCGTGCGCCGAAGCTTTCGGCAAGCCGACGCAGTTCGACGAAGCCGCGCGTGACGAGAGCGGCCTGCGCGCTCGCGCCGAGGTCGGCGCCGTGGGCCGCACCGGCGGCAATCGCCAGCACGTTCTTCAGCGCGCCACCGAGCTCGACGCCGACGAGATCGTCGGTCGAATAGCAGCGGAAGAGGGGGCTCGACAGGAGCGCCGCGAGATCCCCGGCAAGCGCGGCATCATCTGCGGCGATCGTCACGGCGGTCGGCAGGCCGCGGGCGACGTCGGCGGCGAAGCTCGGGCCGGAGAGTGCCGCGACAGAAAAACCGGGCAGCGTTTCGGCCGCGACATCCGACATCAGGCGGCCGGTCTCGCGCTCGATGCCCTTGGCGCAGAGGACCAGTGGCACGGGGACGGACGCAGCTGCGCCGACGTTCCGCAGGATTTCAGCCAGCGTCTGCGCCGGGGTGACGATGAGGATCGTGGCTGCGTCGGCGATCGCATGGTGAAGGTCGCCGGTCGGATCGATCGAGGCATCGAGCTGGATGCCGGGGAGGTATGAGGCGTTTTCGCGCGTGCGCTCAATCGTCTGCATCTGCGCGGCGTCGCGGCCCCAGAGCCTGACCTGGCGATCGGCCTTCGCGATGACCTGCGCAAGGGCGGTGCCCCAGGCGCCAGCGCCGAGAATGGCGATATGGCTCATGCCTTGGCTCCCCGCTTGCCGGAACCGATCATCGGCTCGGCGAGACTGTCGAGCGGCCAACGCGGACGCGGGGCTGCCGATGTCGTTTCATCATCTACGAGACCGGCGCGCATGCGCTCCAGTGCGGCCCAGGCGATCATCGCGGCGTTGTCCGTGCAAAGGCGCAAGGGTGGCGCGACGAGGCGGAAGCCGCGATCCACGCAAAGCGCCTCCAGCGTGGCGCGGATCGCCTTGTTGGCGGCGACGCCTCCCGCCACGACAAGCGCAGGCGCGGCGACGTCGGGATGAGCGTCGCGAAACCGATCGAGGCTGCGCCCGACGCGTTCGGCGAGCGTCTCCATCACCGCCGTCTGGAAGGAGGCGCAAATGTTGGCGACATCCTGTTCCGACAGGGGCGCGAGCGCGTTCGCCTGCTGGCGGACGGCGGTCTTGAGGCCGGAGAAGGAGAAGTCGAGGCGAGTTTCACCGCGTAGGGGGCGGGGAAAGGCGAAGCGATGGGCATCGCCGGACGCTGCCGCCCGCTCCACGCTCGGGCCCCCCGGATAGGGCAGCGACAGGAGCTTCGCCGTCTTGTCGAAGGCCTCGCCCAGCGCGTCGTCGATGGTCGTTCCCCAGCGCTCGTAACGGCCGACGCCCGAGACGAGCACGATCTGGGTGTGCCCGCCCGAAACGAGGAGGAGCAGATAGGGAAAGTCGAGCCCGTCGGTCAGCCGCGCGGTAAGCGCATGGCCTTCAAGATGGTTGATGGCGAGGAAGGGCTTACCCACAGCTGCGGCAATCGCCTTGCCGGTCATGACGCCGACGATGAGCCCGCCGATCAGGCCTGGGCCGGCGGTGGCGGCGATCGCGTTGATCTCCTCCAGCGCCACACCTGCTTCATCGAGGGCGGCGCGCACGACACCATCTACGGCCTCGATATGGGCGCGGGCCGCGATTTCCGGCACGACGCCGCCAAAGGCCGAATGCTCCTCGATCTGGCTGAGCACAATGTCGGACAGGATCGCGGGTCCACGCTCGTCGAGCCGGACAACGGCTGCCGCCGTCTCGTCGCAGCTTGTCTCGATGCCGAGGACGAGGGTCATTGCGCCTTGGAGTTCCTGCTGGCGATGTTGCCGGGGGCCAATTTCCGCTTTACCAGTCGAAGGCCGGGCCGGGGTTGATTGGTCGGCCGCAGTTAACACGGACGGCAGTGCATGCAAACACGGCTCTTGAGGATCGGCACGCGAGGCAGCGCACTGGCGCTCGCCCAGGCGCACGAGACGCGCAGGCGGCTTTCGCAGGCGCATGACGTGGCCGAAGACGAGATGGAGATCGTGGTGATCTCGGTCGCGGGCGACCGCATCCAGGACCGTCCGCTTTCGGAAGCCGGCGGCAAAGGGCTCTTCACCAAGGAGATCGAGGAGGCGCTGCTCGACGGTCGGATCGACATCGCGGTGCACTCCTCCAAGGACATGCCGACGCAGTTGCCCGACGGGCTGGAGCTCTCCTGCTTTCTGCCGCGCGAGGACGTGCGCGACGCCTTCATCGGCCGCGCGGCCGACCGGCTGGAAGATTTGCCGGAACGCGCCGTCATCGGCTCTTCATCGCTGAGGCGCCAGGCGCTGATCAAGCGGCTGAGGCCCGACATCGAGGTCGTCATGTTCCGCGGTAACGTGCAGACGCGGCTGCGCAAGCTCGACGAGGGACAGGTCGGCGCGACGCTGCTCGCCAATGCGGGCCTGAGGCGCCTCGGCATGGACGAGGTCATCACAGAACTCCTCGACGTGGAGCGCTTTCCGCCCGCGCCGGGGCAGGGCGCGATCACGATCGAGAGCCGCATCGGCGACACGCGCGTCAACACACTGCTTGCCGCGATCGACCATGCGCCCACGCGCGCCGCGCTCACCTGTGAACGCGCATTCCTTGCGGCGCTCGACGGCTCCTGCCGCACGCCGATCGCGGGCCTTGCAACGCCGGAAGGCGACGCGCTCTCCTTCTCCGGCATGATCCTGCGGCCGGACGGGACCGACGCGCACCGCATTGGCGGCGAAGGTCAGCTGCATGAAGCCGCCGCCATCGGTTTGAAGGCCGGCGAGGCGGTGCGGGCGCAGGCCGGCACGGCGTTCTTCGAGGGCTGGGGCTGACGATGCCGCGCCGCGTCCTCGTCACGCGGCCCGAGCCGGGAGCATCGAGAACCGCCCGGCGCCTGCAATTGCTTGGCTACGAGCCTGTCGTGGTGCCGCTGTCACGTGTCGAGACGGTGCCGATCGCGCCGCCCGTTCGGACGGCGTTCGACGCGATTGCCGTGACGAGCGCCACCGCTTTGCGCGCGCTCGATCCTCAGATCGCGCAATCGCTGAGCCAGATACGCCTCTTCTGCGTCGGCAAGGCGACGGCCGAGGAGGCAAGGCAGGCAGGGTTCGACGAGGTGGTCACGGGCCCCGGCACGGGTGCGGCACTGGCCACACTCGTTGCCTATGCGCTGCCGGCTGGCGGGAAGCTGCTTTATCTTTGCGGAGCCCCCCGCGACGCGGATTTCGAGACCGCCCTTGCCGAGGCGAGCATACTCGTGGAGCCTGTCGAGGTTTATCGCATGGCGGAGACAGCACTCGCTGCTGCCGAGGAAGCGCTTTTGGGGCAGCATGCCATCGATGTGGCGCTCGTCTATTCAGCCGAAGGGGCGCGGCATCTGGGCGCATTGGCCGCGACGCCAACGGGTAGGCAACTTTTCGCTAATACACGCGTTCTGGCCTTGTCGGAGAAGTGCGCCGCCGCGATGGGCGATGCCTTTGAAAGCCGCCTTCAGGTTGCCGACATGCCGGACGAGGATTCCTTGTTCGCGCTGCTGAAGCGGGGGGATTGAGCTTCGGGCACCGGTCTGTGCGCATCCTCTCCAAAGTGGTTAGTTTTGCCTGCCGGCGCTGAAGCCGGCATCTTTTGCGGAGCCGCCGATGGTGAAGTCGCCCCGAGTGAAGCATTCGACGACACGGAGCGAGCCGGTCACGATCGATCTCGACCCGAAGGACGTTGCGCGGGAGACCGCTGCCGATGCGTCCGGGCCACTTCCGGAGGGCGGCCTTGCTGGCTCCGACACGACGGCAGGATCTACCCCATCGGAGGGGACTGAGGCGGCTTCGCCCGAGATTGCAGCTACGGCGACTGCTGATGACGCTAGGGATACGGTCGAAAACCCTCCCCCGGCAACAGACGAGGAACTGGAAACATTTGTCGGCCAGATACCGCCGCGCGCGACTGAAACGCGGTCCCCGCGCACCGATCGGTTTGGCAGTCTCGCTGCTGGTCTTGCAGGTGGTGTCGCCGTTCTGGTCCTCGGCTCGATTCTCCAATGGAGCGGGCTGATGGGCGGCGGCGACGATGGTTCGCAGGTGGCCACGGAACTGCGTGCCGAAGTCGACAGCCTGCGCCAGCAGGTGGCCGCGCTGCAGGGCAATGATGGCGGCGCCCAGCGCATCGACGCGCTTGCGGCCGAGCTCGAAGGCCTGCGCGGCGAAATTGGCACAGCCGATGCCGGTGTCGATGCGGCAGCGCTGGAAGAGCGTCTGACGGGTCTCGAACAGGCGATCGCAGCTGCCGGTCAGGCCTCGACGGCCGAAGCGGCGTTGCAGGCGATCGAGGAGCGGTTGGCTGCGCTGGAAGGCGGAGCGGCCGTTGCGCAAGTCGAGGAACGCGTTTCTGCGCTCGAAGGGACACTTGGCGAGGTAAGCCAGCAGGTCGAGGCGCAGGCGGGCCAGCCGGATACGGCGCTCATAATTGCGGCCTCAGCGCTGCAGGCGGCGATCGATCGCGGCCAGCCTTTCATGACCGAACTGGAAACGCTGGCGGCGCTCGATCCCGATGCCGAGCAGGTGGCAGCGCTGCGCGACATGGCTGCGAGCGGCGTGCCGACGCGCGCGCAGATCGCCAGCGAACTCAGCCAGGCGGCAGATGCCATGGTGACTGCCGAGCGGCCCGTCGACCCGGACGCCGGCATCTGGGATCGTCTCGTGTCGAGCGCGCAGGAACTCGTGGTGGTTCGCCCCGTCGGCGTGGTGGAAGGCGAAGGCGTGCCGCAGATCGTGGCGCGTCTGGAGGCGGCCATTGCGGCCGGCGACTACCAGACCGCTATTGCCGAGTATGAAAGCCTGCCTGAGGCCGCGCAGGCAGCGGGTGCGGATTTCATCGCCATGGTCCGCGCGCGCGATACGGCCGACCAGCTTGTCGAACAGGCGCTGGCTTCAGCGCTCAACCAGTCCTGAGGCGTCCGTCATGATCCGCATCTTCGCCTTCCTCGCGATCGTCGTCGCCCTCGGAGTCGGCTTCTCCTGGCTCGCAGAGCGGCCCGGCGACCTGCTGATGACCTTCGGCGGCTATCAGTACCGCGTCAGCCTGATGGTTGCGGCGGTGATCCTGGTCGCGCTGATCGCCGCGATCATGATCTCGTGGTGGCTGATCAAGAGCCTCTGGAACAGCCCGCATGCGATTTCGCGACACTTCCGCGTGCGTCGTCGCGATCGTGGCTATCAAGCGCTTTCGACAGGCATGATCGCAGCCGGCGCCGGAGACAGCGCACTCGCGCGGCGCAAGAAGCAGGAGGCGATGAAGCTCATCAGCGCAGACCATGAGCCGCTGATCCATCTTCTCGACGCGCAGGCTTCGCTGCTCGAAGGCGACCATCAGGGCGCGCGTGAAAAGTTCGAGGCGATGCTGAAGGATCCGGAACTGCGGCTTCTCGGTCTTCGCGGGCTCTATCTCGAGGCCGAGCGCCTCGGCGAGACGGAAGCGGCTCGTCACTATGCTCAGCAGGCGGTCGAGCAGGCGCCGCAGCTCGGCTGGGCATCCAACGCCGCGCTGGAGACGATGGCGCTGTCTGGCGACTGGAACGGCGCGATCGCGCTCGTCGACCGCCAGAAGGCATCGCGTCAGGTCGATCGCGAATACGGCCAGCGTCGCAAGGCCGTCCTCCTGACGGCAAAGGCGCTGGACCTAGTCGAAGCCGACCCGACGGGGGCGCGCAATGCGGCCGTCGAGGCCAATCGCCTGGCACCAGATCTGATCCCGGCTTCCATTGCAGCTGCGCGCGCGATGTTCCGGCTCGGCGATCTGCGCAAGGGCGCCAAGATCCTTGAAACGGCGTGGAAGAACGCGCCGCAGGCCGAGATCGCGGATGCTTACGTCCATGCGCGGCCCGGCGATTCCGTGCAGGACCGTCTGTCCCGGGCGAAGAAACTCGCCGCCATACGTCCGAACAATGTCGAATCCTGCCTCGTCGTGGCGCGTGCCGCGCTGGAAGCCGGCGAGTACGCGCTTGCCCGCAAGGAAGTCGAAGCCGCGGTCCGGCTAGATCCCCGCGAAGGCGCCTTCCTGCTTCTGGCAGACATCGAGGAACAGGAGACTGGTGAGGAGGGCCGGGTTCGCCAATGGCTCGCCAAGGCCGTGCGCGCGCCGCGCGATCCGGCCTGGGTTGCCGACGGCGCGGTCGCCGAGGGCTGGGCGCCGGTATCGCCGGTGACCGGCCGTCTCGATGCCTTTGAGTGGCGTGCGCCGGTCGAGCGGCTCGGGCCTGCGATCGACATGGCCGAGCGCGAGGCAATGTTGCAGCTAACCTCGCCCGCAAGCGAGGCTGAAAGCGACGCCGCGATCCTGATCGAGGCCGAGCCTGCCAAACCGGCCGAGCCGAAAGGCGCGGTTGCGCCAACCCCGGTCAGGCCGGAGCCCGTCGAAGCAAAACCCGTTCCGGTAGCCGTCGAACCTGAGGTCGCGAAGGCTACCGTCGTGGAAACGACATCGGATCGTCCGCTGCTGGCTGTGGCTCCTATCGCCGCTGAGCCAGGCCGCGATACGGCTGAGCAACGCGTTGAAGAACCGGCGGGAGCCGATATGACCCCTGTGCCGCGACCCGCTGCACCGACGTCCAAGCCCGCCGAACCACCGCTTCGTCTCGTCTCGACCAAGCCGGAGCCGGCCGAAGACTTGGTGAAGCCCCCGGTGCCCGATGATCCGGGCGTCGACCCGGAAGACGTGCAGAAAGCCGAGCCGGCCCGGTTCAAGCTGTTCTGATCGGACCTATATTGTAAGGATAGCGCGGCTGCACGCGCCACCCCCACCCGACGGCTTGCCAATGCTCGATCTTATCCGCTCCTTTCTTGCCGAACTGCAGGGCTCACCGCGCCCCAAGGCCGGTGATCTCGACGATCCGCGCGTGGCTGCAGCTGCGCTCATGTTCCATGTCATCGATGCCGACGGCATTCGCGACGAGGGCGAGCGGGCGCGGATGCGTGATCTCGTATCGCAGGCCTATTCGGTCCGAGGTGCCGAGCTCGACGATCTGATCGCGACCGCCGAGGAGGCCGAGCGCGAGGCGGTCGATCTCTATGCCTTCACCAGCGTGCTGATGCGCGACCTCGGCCCTGAAGCCCGGTTGCAGTTCATTCGCATCCTCTGGGAGATGGTCTATGCGGATGGTGAAGCCCACGAGCTCGAAGACAATGTGGTATGGCGGATTGCCGAGTTGATCGGTGTCGATTCGCGAGACAGAATAGCCATGCGCCACAAGGTGCAGAGCGACCTGCGCTCAAGGGAGAACAGCTCGAACTGACCATGCTCTCAAGATTGCCTCGCCAGCCGGTCAAGCAGGTGCTGGTCGTTCTTCATCAGGAAACATCGAGCCCTGGCCGTGTCGGACAGTATCTCGTCCAACGCGGCTTTCACCTCGACATCCGCCGGCCCCCTCTCGGCGATCCTTTGCCCGTTACGCTGGAACATCATGCCGGCGCCGTCGTGTTCGGCGGTCCGATGAGCGCCAACGATCCCGAAGAATATGTGAAACGCGAGACCGACTGGCTCGGCGTGCCGCTCGCCGAAAACAAGCCGCTTCTCGGCATCTGCCTAGGCGCGCAGATGCTGGTCAATCATCTCGGCGGCCGGGTCTATGGCCGCGACGATGGAAAGGTCGAGATCGGCTGGTACCGGATCCGCCCGACCGAACATGCGATGCGCGAGTTCGACTGGCCGAGCATGGTCTACCACTTCCACCGCGAAGGCTTCGATCTGCCATCGGGTGCCGAACTCATGGCCGAAGGCGATGACTATCCGAACCAGGCGTTTCGCTATGGGCCGAAAGCCTGGGGCATTCAGTTCCACGCCGAGCTGACACGCGTGATGATGCACCGATGGGTGGTGCGCGGCGCGCAGCGCTTCGACCTTCCGGGAGCGCAACTTGGCAAGGCGCATCTTGATGGGCGCATGGTCTGGGATGCGCAATTGAAGGCGTGGCTGGGAAATTTTCTCGACCGGTTGTTCGTTGCAGAACAGATGGAAATGGAAAAGGCCGGGCGATGACCCGGCCTTTTCGTTCTTGATCCCGATTTGGTCGCTCAGGCGGCGACGTCGAAGCTCAGCGGCTTGGCCGACATGATCGACGGGTTCGCCCGCAGCTCGGACAGAACGTGCTCCGGGAACGGCGCGTCCAGATAGAGGAGCGCGATCGCATCGCCGCCCGGACGGTCGCGACCGAGCTGGAAGTTTGCGATGTTGATGCCGTTCTTCCCGCAGATGGTGCCGAGCAGGCCAATCATGCCGGGCGTGTCGGCATTGGTCGTGTAGAGCATGTGCGCGCCGACCTCGGCATCGAGGTTGATGCCCTTGATCTGGATGAAGCGCGGCTTGCCATCGGAGAAGCAGGTGCCGGCGATCGAGCGGGTGCGCTCCGGCGTCTTTACAGTCAGGCGGATGTAGCCATCGAATACGCCTGACTTGTCGCGCTTGACCTCCGAGACGATGATGCCACGCTCCTTCACCATGACGGGCGCGGAGACCATGTTGACGTCGGCGACCTGCGGGCGGATGAGGCCTGCCAGCGCCGCCGAAATCAGCGCGCGCGTGTTCATCGAGGCCGTCGCGCCGTCAAACAGGATCTCGACCTCGGTGATCGGCTCGTCGGTCACCTGGCCGACAAAGGCACCGAGCACTTCTGCCAGCTTCACGAAAGGCTTGAGGCGCGGAGCTTCTTCCGCGGTGATGGAGGGCATGTTGATCGCGTTCGAGACTGCGCCCTTCATCAGATAGTCCGACATCTGCTCTGCCACTTGCAGCGCGACGTTTTCCTGCGCTTCCGTCGTCGATGCGCCGAGATGCGGCGTCGCAACCACGTTCGGCAGGCCGAAGAGCGGGCTTTCGGTGGCGGGCTCGACCTCGAAGACGTCGATGCCGGCGCCGGCGACCTTGCCGCTCTTCAGCGCCGCCACGAGGTCTGCTTCCACGATCAGGCCGCCGCGGGCGCAATTGATGATGCGCACGCCGTCCTTCATCTTGGCGATGGAAGCGGCGTTGATGATGTTCTTCGTCTTTTCCGTCATCGGCGTGTGCAGTGTGATGAAGTCGGCGCGCGCGAAGAGTTCGTCGAGCTCGACCTTCTCGACGCCAAGTTCCTCGGCGCGTCCTTCCGAGAGGAACGGGTCGAAGGCGATGACCTTCATCTTGAGGCCGACGCCGCGCGAGGCGACGATCGAGCCGATATTGCCGCAGCCGATCACGCCGAGCGTCTTGCCGGTGATCTCGACGCCCATGAAGCGGTTCTTCTCCCACTTGCCCGCATGCGTCGAGGCATTCGCCTCGGGCAGTTCACGGGCGACGGCGAAGATCATGGCGATGGCATGCTCGGCCGTTGTGATCGAATTGCCGAAGGGCGTGTTCATCACGATGATGCCGCGGCGCGAGGCGGCCGGGATGTCGACATTGTCGACGCCGATGCCGGCGCGGCCGATCACCTTGAGGTTGGTCGCAGCCGCGATCAGCTTCTCGGTGACCTTGGTCGCCGAGCGGATTGCGAGGCCGTCATACTGGCCGATCACTTCGGCGAGCTTCTCCTTGTCCTTGCCGAGGTCGGGCAAATAGTCGACCTCGACGCCACGGTCCTTGAAGATCTGGACGGCGGTGGGGGAAAGCTTGTCGGAAACGAGTACGCGGGGCATGTGGATTTTCCTTCCGGATTTGAGCTGGCGCTTGCCTGATCGTGCGTCCTTCGAGGCTCGCTTCGCTCGCACCTCAGGATGAGGGAGGTGGTGCTGGGTGCGACCAAGATGCCGACGTGAACGGGCTTTTGGCTTGATGATCTGGTTCTAACGAAAAGTACGGATAGTGCTGGCTTGGCCTTGAGGTGACCTTGCGCAACGCCCCTCATCCTGAGGTGCGAGCGCAGCGAGCCTCGAAGGACGCACGGCCGGGCAGCCCGACCGCGCGCGGGCCTCAGGCGGCTGCCTCGAGCACCGACTTCTGCTGGGCGAAGGCCCAGTCGAGCCAGGGCATCAGCGCCTCGAGGTCGGAGGCTTCCACCGTGGCGCCGGCCCAGATGCGCAGACCGGGAGGGGCGTCGCGATAGGCGCCGATGTCGAGCGCTACGCCTTCCTTTTCCAGCGCTGAGACGAGACCCTTGGCGAAAGCCGCCTGTCCGTCCGCGTCAAGTGCTGCGATGTCCGGATCGACGATCGAGAGGCAGACCGAGGTGTTCGAGCGCGTTTCCGGCTTTACGGCCAGATGGCCGAGCCAGGAGCTCTTTTCCACGAAGGCATCGATGACGGCGAAATTCGCGTCGGCACGACCGATCAGGGCGTCGAGGCCGCCGATCTCCTTGGCCCAGTTCAGCGCGTCGAGATAATCCTCGACGGCGAGCATGGAGGGCGTGTTGATCGTCTCGCCCTTGAAGATGCCCTCGATCAGCTTGCCGCCCGAGGTGAGGCGGAAAATCTTCGGCAGCGGCCAGGCCGGCTTGTAGCTCTCCAGTCGCTCCACGGCGCGGGGGCTGAGGATCAGCATGCCGTGCGCGGCTTCGCCGCCCAGGACCTTCTGCCACGAGAAGGTGACGACATCGAGCTTGAAATAGTCGAGCTCCTGCGCGAATGCGGCGCTGGTCGCATCGCAGATGGTCAGGCCCTTGCGGTCGGCAGGGATGAAGTCGGCATTGGGAATACGCACGCCCGAGGTGGTGCCGTTCCAGGTGAAGACGACGTCGCGATCGAAATCGATCTGCGTCAAGTCTGGAAGCTCGCCGTAGGGCGCCTCGATCTTGCGGGCGTCTGCGAGCTTCAGCTGCTTGATCGCGTCGGTGACCCAGCCGGAGCCGAAGGATTCCCAAGCCACCATGTCGACGCCGCGTTCGCCAAGAAGCGACCACATCGCCATTTCGACCGCGCCGGTGTCGGAAGCAGGCACGATGCCGATGCGATAATCGGCCGGGACCTGCAGGATCTCGCGGGTGAGGTCGATGGCGAGCTGAAGCTTGGTCTTGCCCACCTTGGCGCGGTGCGAGCGGCCCAGAGCCGCGTCGGCGAGCGCTTCGAGCGACCAGCCGGGACGCTTCGCGCAGGGACCAGAAGAAAAGCGGGGATTCGCCGGGCGCACTGCCGGCTTGGCGATATTCGCGGTCATGTTCCTATCCTTCCAGATAGCTCGCCTCTCGGTGGGGAGAGGTGGCCCGCCGCGGCAATTACGCGAATGCGGGGACAGACGCAAGAGGGGGTCGCGGCGGCCTTTGCGCGGACCGCGAGTGTGGTATCACTAACGCCGAGGGACAGTGCGGCAGGGGACGGCAATGTCGACGGGTGACCAGTTTGCGCGCCGGGCGTGGGATCGGCACGAGCGGACGCATCTACAACTTCTGGGTGCGTCGCTCGATACGGCGCGGGAAGCGCTGAGGGCGCTCCTCGTCGTCAATGGCGGTGCCTGCGTGGCGCTGCTCGCCTTCCTCGGCGTCGCGACGGGGATCGAGGACCAGCGTAGGCAGGCCATGTTCGCTGCCCTTGCCGAGGATGCGCTGCGGTGGTTCGCCTTCGGCCTGCTCGCTGCGCTGATCGCGGCGGGATTCGCCTACCTTACCAACGCGTTGGCAGCTGCCGCGATCTCGACGCGGCTCTCTTCACAGGACCCACCCTATTTCGTCGAGACACCCGAATCGCAGCGCAACCGATCGCTGTCGACGACGCTCAACATCGGCGCTGTGCTGGCAGCGATCGTCTCGCTGATCTTCTTCCTGACCGGCATCCTCAATGTCGGGCCGATGTTCTGAAACGCAAAACGGCGGGCTAGGCCCGCCGTCCGGTGTCGATTTTAGCAGGCCTACCAAAGGTCGTAGCGCAGGCCGACCTTCAGAAGGTGCTGCTTCTGACCTTCGCTGACAGCGAAAGTGTCGGGATCGACGCGTTCGACGCCTGGCGTGTCCAGGAACTGGTATCCCAGATCGACCGAGACGTTCTTCGTCGCCTGATAGCTAAGACCGGCCATCAGGGCGTAGGAGAAGTTGTATTGGCGGTCGGCGTAGTCGAACAAAAGCGTATCGATTTCCTGGCGCGTATAGGTCATGCCGGCGCCGGCGCCGATATACGGCGTCAGACCGGCGACAGTGCCCAGATCGACATAGAGATTGGCCAGGCCATTCCACTGCGAGAAGGAGGCATAGTCGATATCCGGCGCTCCGCGCTCGTCGCTTCCCAGGAAGCCGACATTCAGGTCGCCGCGGAAGATGTCGTTGAAATGGTAGCCGAAACCGACGCTGCCGCCGACGCGGGACAGTTCGAAATCGTTGTCCTCGAAATCGTAGAGCGGTTCGTCGGAATTGTAGCTGATGTCGCCGCGCAGGTACCAGCCGGAACCGACTTCGACCGGCACCCACGGCGTTGCCTGCTCGACGATGATCGGCGGGTTGTAGTCGGCTGCGACTGCGGGAAGCGTCGCGGCCGTCATGGCCGCAGAGACGAGAAGGTAACGGGCGCGCATGTCGATGACTCCGGCTTGCGGCATCTCTGTGCCGCGATGGAGCCATTGTTAACCAAGCCGGTTAATCGGCGGTTAAGCCTAACGGATTGTTCTCAACTCGAGATTGTGCCGCTGGAACGAAAGAAGCCCGGCGCTTGGCCGGGCTCCTGGGCGATGGAGATTGTTGTCGATCAGAACTTGTAGCGCAGACCGAGCTTGAAATCATGCGAGGTGATGTCGCGGAAGTGCATCGGGTTGTCGATGATGCCGGGACCATCGAAGGGAACCAGATCTCCCGTCCTGCCGTCACCGAGGTTGATGTAGCTGTAGCCGAGATCGAGCGTTGCATGGTCCGTCAGGTCGTAGCCGATGCCCGCGTGGACTGCCCATGCGAAGTTCCAGCGCGAGTCGGTCGCGCCGTATGCAACGCCGTTGTTCGGCGTGTTGACGTCCATGAAGTTGTGGATCGTTACGCGTGCCGCGCCTAGGCCGCCACCGATGTAAGGCGTTAGACCCTTGAACGTCCCGAGGTCGACATAGGCGTTGCCCATCGCAACCCACTCGGACTTGCGGCCCGTGTATTCATTGGTGCCGTCGAAGCTGTCGTCGCCTGTCTCGTCGTAGCGGTCCAGGGCATAGAAGCTCGACTTGCCACGATACTCGACGGTGGCGTCCGCGCGGAACCAGTCGTTGAACTGGTAGCCGAAGCCGACTCCGAAGATCGGAGCGCTGTCGAACTCGCCCTTGTTGATGAACTCGAGAACAGCAGCTTCGTCGAACTGGAGATTGTACAGCGAACCCAGCCGCTGATTGCTCATGCCGATGTGGCCGCGCAGGTACCAGCCGCCGAAGGCCTTCGGCTCGACGTATTTCGGCTCGTAGACCGGCTCTTCGATGATGATGTCGGCCGCGTAGGCGGGGATGGCCGCCGAAGCGAGCATCATTCCGGCCAATGCCGGCAGCACGTATTTGAACATTTGAGACCCCTCGCAGAATGCCGGATGCCGCCTGTTGGCCCGGGTAGGTAATTGGATTGCGAGGGGAAGACTGCCGGATAATGGTTAATCGCTGATTAACTATGTCCGTTAACTACAGTGACTGCCTTATGGTTAAGCAACACCTAATCGAGTGACTGTTGTAGGGGCAGAGTCGCCGAGGAACAGCGCGCCTGCGCCACCCCTTGCGCGAGGCGGCTTTCGGCTCAAGAGCCATCGCACTCAGGCGGAATGAAGATCCGTCAGGCGGCGCTGCGGGCTTCGTCGATGACATTGACGATATCGTCGACGACGGTCTCGACCAGCGTCCGGTCGTCGCCCTCCGCCATCACCCGAATCAGAGGCTCTGTGCCAGAGGGGCGAATCAGCAGGCGGCCACCCTTGCCGAGGCGCGCCTCGCCATCGGCGATCGCCGCCTTGACCGAGGCGTCCTCCAGCGGCAGGCGGCCGGAAAAACGGACGTTGCGCAGCACCTGGGGGACCGCCTCGAACTTGCGGCAGACCTCGCTAACCGGTCGGTCCGCGCGCTTGATGCAGGCAAGAACCTGCAGCGCCGAGACGAGGCCGTCGCCAGTGGTGGAGAAATCCGACAGGACGACATGACCCGACTGCTCGCCGCCGACATTGAGGCCGGATGCGCGCATATGCTCGACGACGTAGCGGTCGCCGACCTTGGTGCGATGCAGCGTCAGGCCCTGGTCGCCGAGGAAGCGCTCGAGGCCGAGATTGGACATCACGGTCGCCACCACGCCGCCGCCCTGCAGACGGCCAGCCTTCTGCCAGCTCTCGGCAATCAGCGCCATGATCTGGTCGCCGTCGACGGCCGTACCGTTCTCATCGACGATGACGACGCGGTCGGCATCGCCGTCGAGCGCGATGCCGATATCGGCGCGCACCTCGTGCACCTTGCGCGACAGATCGTGCAGGTGTGTCGAGCCGCAATTGTCGTTGATGTTCATGCCGTTCGGCTCGACATGGATCGGGATCACCTCGGCGCCCAGTTCCCAGAGCGCGGCGGGCGCGACCTTGTAGGCGGCGCCGTTTGCGCAGTCGATGACGATGCGCAGGCCGGCGAGCGACATCGAGCGCGGCAGCGTGCGCTTGGCAGCCTCGATGTAGCGGTCATGCACGCCGTCGATGCGCTTGGCGCGGCCGAGCGCGTCGCTGTCGGCGAGCGCCATGTCGACATTGCCGTCGAGAAGGCTCTCGATGCGCGCCTCGATCTCGTCGGAAAGCTTGTAGCCGTCCGGGCCGAAAAGCTTGATGCCATTGTCGTGGTAGGGATTGTGCGAGGCCGAGATCATCACGCCGATATCGGCGCGCAGCGACCGGACGAGCATGGCGACCGCGGGCGTCGGGATCGGGCCGAGCAGGAACACGTCCATGCCGGCTGCGCAAAAGCCCGCGACCATGGCGTTCTCGATCATGTAGCCCGAGAGCCGCGTATCCTTGCCCAACACCACGCGGTTGCGGTGGTTGCCGCGCCGGAACGACATGCCGACGGCCATGCCGACCTTCATGGCCACTTCAGGCGTCATCGGAAACCGGTTTGCGCGGCCGCGGATGCCGTCCGTGCCGAAATAGCGTCGCGTCATGCGTCTGCCGGCCGATAAGACGACCGCCTCTCGAAGAATTCCCTTGCCGCCCGGTTCTGCCACGCCGGCAAACGAGCCATCAGTCACATTATGTCATCAAACGTAACAGAATTGCTCAAGGGGAGGGTTAGAAGGAGGTGAAGGGCGTCGCTGCATCAGCGCGTGTCGGGTGCGCCCTTCGAGGCTCGCTTCGCTCGCACCTCAGGATGAGGGAGGTGGGGCTGTAGGGAGAGATGGTGGAGCCATTGAGGCTCGGCTTTGCCCAGAAGCTCAGGATGAGGGAGGGTGGAGCTGCTAGGAGTGGCTTCGCCGTAGCGTCCTGAACCTTGCCCGGGCCGGCTGGCGGTGAATCGGCATAAGGTGCGATGGCACCCACCTCCCTCATCCTGAGGTGCGAGCGAAGCGAGCCTCGAAGGACGCACGACGCATTGCACACCTACTCACGAAGGCTGCTTGGCGCCCCGGTAGCCGACGCTGCCGTCGCGCCTGGGCATCTTGAGGATGTGGGGGATGAGGTCGCGGCGGAAGACTTCATGGACGCGGCGGAGCTCCCTGACCGGATCGTCATGCTCGTCGACCCGGATATCCCAGAGCGGATACTCCTCCTCGTCGAAGATGTAGACCGTTGCCGAGCGCTCTTCCTTCTTGTCGCCGCCGACGGCGTCTGCGGCTGCCAGCGTTTCGACGAAACGATCCGCCAGCGGTTCATCGGGTTCGGCCAGGAAGGCCTTCTCCATTGCGTCGAGCACATGCGGGCCTTCAAGACGGTTGCCCTGCACGGTAAAATCCTGATGACAGCGATGGCCTGCCCAGGTCAGGCACTCCGAGCCCGTGAAGGCCGCTGTGCGGCCCTGCCTGTCGACGCAGGCAATCTGGCGGCGCTCGATCTCGGAGTCATTGCTGCGCAGTCGCTCGATCGCTTCCTCCGCGCTCAGGCCTTCGCGCAGCAGTTCGATGCCGTCGATGCCGAGATAGGGATTGACCAGCGCCTGTGTGGCGAAGGCGCCGACATGCGGGAAGGCATGGGTGAGGAGCTTGCCGACGGCCGGCATGGCGGTCATGGCGCCGACGCCGAACTGGCCAGTGCGCGGGCAGCGCGCGACGATCGAGAAGGTCATAGCGGTAATGTTTCCGGAGATGTCGAAATGGGCGGATTCGGCGTTGGCAGCGCGCCTGCGAAGGGCTAAGCCGCTGGTCATGAACGTCGATCCTTCGGCCGTGGTTCCGGCGGCCGCCCCTCCAGAGCGTCTCCAGATGATCGCGGCATGAGAGGGGTTGCGACGCTCGGCCTGATGACGGCGACGCTTGGCGCCGGGGCCATCGGCGGCTGGCTCTTCTACCTCGGCGACGTTCCGCTGGCGTGGATGCTGGGCGCCATGTCGGCCTGCACGCTCGCCGCCCTGTTGCGGTTGCCGGTGCGCGGGCCCGAGCCGCTCTGGGGCCTGACGGCGGCCGTCCTCGGCGTGATGCTGGGGGCCGGGTTCACGCCGGATATCCTCGACCAGGCCGCGCGCTGGTCGATCACGATGGCCGGACTCGTCGTGTTCGTCGGGCTCGCAGGCCTCGTCTCGGTTGCATTCCTGCGGCTCATCGGCAAGTTCGACATGACGACGGCGTATTTTGCCGGAATGCCCGGCGGCATCTCCGAGATGATGCTGGTCGGCCGCGAGAATGGCGGCGACATGCGCAAGATTGCGCTCTGCCATTCCGCGCGCATCTTCCTCGTCGTCTTCGCCATCCCGCTGGTCATCACGCTCGGCGGCTATGAGATCAGTGCCGACGTCGTCTCGGAGGGTCTGCCCTCGATTGCCGAGACGGAGCCGGTCGAGTGGCTGTGGCTCGCCGTCTGCGCCATCGCGGGCGCGGCGCTGGGGCGCCTCCTGCGGCTGCCGGCAAAGTATTTCCTCGGACCGATGCTGGTCAGCGCCGTCATCCATGCCGCCGGCTTCTCGGATTTCAATCCACCGGCGGAGATCGTGATCCTGGCACAGGTTATCCTCGGCACGATCGTCGGGTGCCGATTCGCTGGCGCCCAGCCGCGCGAGATCCTCGGCATTCTGCTTCTTTCGCTCGGCTCGACGGGTCTCGTCCTCGTCATCACCATGACGATGGCGTGGGGCATCGGCGCCGTCTCGGGGCAGGGGTTCCTGCCGGTGCTGCTTGCCTATTCGCCGGGCGGGCTGATGGAAATGAGCCTCGTCGCACTCGCGCTCAATGTCGAGATCACCTTCGTCACGGTGCACCACCTCGTGCGGGTGATCTTCGTGATGTTCACCGCGCCCCTGATCTTCAGCTGGCACAAGAGGCGACACGGCCGCTAGCGTTGCCGCTCCCCGCAGCATCGACTATAGGTCTCGGCCTTGCTTCCAAGCCATTCGCAGGCCGCCTATGCTCGACAGGAACCGCACCGAAGACGTCGCCACGCTGATGGCCGGGATCGGCCGGCGCGCGCGCAAGTCGGCCCGGGCGCTGTCGCTGGCCGGTACGTTCACCAAGGACACCGCGCTCAACGCGATGGCGGATGCGCTCGTGCGCGAGACGGCGACGATCCTCGCTGCGAACGCCATAGACATGAAGAATGCCGAGGAGGCGGGCCTGTCGCCCTCGATGCAGGACCGGCTGCGGCTGGACGAGGCGCGCATCGAGGCGATCGCCGAAGGCGTGCGCCAGATCGCGCAGCTCGCCGATCCGGTCGGGCAGATGATCGCGGAATGGGACCGGCCGAACGGGCTCCACATCGAGCGTGTGCGCACGCCGCTCGGCGTCATCGGCGTCATCTATGAAAGCCGGCCCAACGTGACGGCGGATGCTGGTGCCCTCTGCGTCAAGGCCGGCAATGCCGTCATCCTGCGCGGCGGGTCGGATTCTGCCAATTCGTCGGCAGCCATCCACGCCTGCCTTGCCGAAGGACTGCGCATGGCGGGCCTGCCGGAGGACGCTATCCAGTACGTGCCGACCACCGACCGCGCCGCCGTCGGCGAGATGCTGAAGGGCCTGTCGGGCGCCATCGACGTGATCGTTCCGCGTGGCGGGCGCAGCCTCGTCGAGCGCGTGCAGACCGAGGCACGGGTGCCGGTGTTCGCGCATCTGGAAGGCATCTGCCATCTCTACATCGACACCTCGGCGAAGCTCGACATGGCCGTGGCGATCGTGGTCAACGCCAAGATGCGGCGCACGGGTATCTGCGGCGCGGCTGAAACTTTGCTCGTCGACCGGGCCGTGGCCGACACGCATCTGGTGCCGATCTGCGAGGCGCTGCTTGCTGCCGGCTGCGAGGTTCGCGGGGACGACGAGGTGGTGGCGAGGCTCGCCACAGCCAAGCCGGCGACTGCGAAAGACTGGGACACGGAATATCTGGATGCGATCATCAGCGTCGCGCTGGTGGACGGCGTCGGCGGTGCGATCGACCATATCGAGGCGCATTCCTCGCATCACACCGAGGCGATTGTCGCGGAGGACCAAAAAGCAGTCGAGCGTTTCTTCGCCGAGGTCGATTCGGCAATCCTGCTGCACAATGCCTCGACGCAGTTTGCCGATGGCGGCGAATTTGGCATGGGCGCGGAGATCGGGATCGCGACGGGGCGCATGCATGCGCGCGGGCCGGTCGGCGTCGAACAGCTCACATCGTTCAAGTACCGCGTCCGCGGATCGGGCCAGACGCGTCCTTGACCGCGTTCGAAAGCGTTGCCGCGCGCTATCTGCGCCTGCCGCATGTCGAGCCCGGCATGGCGGTGGGGCTGTTTGGCGGGTCGTTCAATCCAGCGCATGAAGGGCATCTGCTCGTCGCACAGACGGCCTTGAAGCGGCTTAAGCTCGATCAGGTCTGGTGGGTGGTCACGCCTGGCAATCCGCTGAAAGCCGGCCGCCGGCAGGCGCCGCTTGCCGAGCGCATTGCAGGCTGCGAGGCGCTGGCGCGCGATCCGCGTATGAAGGTTACGGCTTTCGAGGCCGGGCGCGGCTTACGCTTCACGGCCGACACGCTCGCCTGGGTCCGGGCGCGCAATCCGAGCGTACATTTCGTCTGGATGATGGGCGCCGACTCCCTGCGCGACTTTCATCGCTGGCAGCGCTGGCAGCGGATTGCGGAGACATTTCCGATCGCCGTGTTCGACCGGCCGGGCGCTACCCTCTCCTTTCTGTCGTCGCGCGCGTCGCAGGCGCTGCGCTTCGCCATGGTGGACGAAGAGGACGCCGCAGCGCTCGCCCGCATGACGCCGCCGGCCTGGAGCTTCATCCGCGGCCCAAGGTCGAGTCTGTCCTCCACCGAGATCAGGCGGCAGCGCGGCATCGTCGGCTGACCGGCGTGTCTTGAAAGTGCAACGGGACTCTGCCTATCTATCCATAGCGGCACACGAGCCGCGACACGCTTGTTCTTGTTGAAAGGAACGACACTGAGAACAGCTTTACGGAAGAAGGCCGAACAGCCTTCACCGGCAGAGATCATCCGCAGCGCGGACGCATCTCGCGCCTTACAGGCGGTCCTCACCAGCCTCGACGATTCCAAGGCCGAGGACATTGTTTCAATCGACATCCAGGGCAAATCCAGCCTCGGCGACTACATGGTGGTCGCGTCGGGCCGGTCGCACCGTCACGTGGCGGCACTTGCCGATCATCTGATCACGGCTCTGCGGGACATCGGCGAGGGCAAGCCCCGAGTCGAGGGCCTGAGCAATGCCGACTGGGTGCTGATCGATGCCGGCGACGTCATCGTGCATATCTTCAGGCCGGAAGTCCGCGAGTTCTACAACATCGAGAAGATGTGGCAGGCTCCGGATCTCGACGAAGAGACGGTCCACTAGGCCCACGGGCTAGGACCGTCCGGAGGCCGTAAGGCTATGCGGATCGGAATTGCAGCGATCGGGCGCATGAAGAGCGGTCCCGAGGCGGAGATGGCCGCGCGCTATCTCGACCGGCTGGCGAAGTCCGGATCGGGGCTCGGTCTCGACTATGCCGGTTTCGTTGAACTGCCCGAAAGCCGTCGTGCTTCCGCCGAGGAGCGGAAGGTTGACGAGGCAGAGCGGCTGATGGCAGCGATTCCCGACGGTGCCGCGATCGTCGCGCTCGACGAGAACGGCCGCGACCTCGGCTCGCGCGATTTCGCCGATCGCATCGCCAGGGAACGGGACGAGGGCGCAAGAGCGCTCTGGTTCGCCATCGGCGGGCCCGACGGACATGGCCCGGCACTTCTTTCGCGCGCGACGCTCACGATCCGCTTCGGCAAGCTGACATGGCCGCACCAGATCGTGCGCATTCTTCTGGCCGAACAGCTTTACCGCGCCACCACGATTCTCTCCGGGCACCCCTATCATCGCGATTGACGAGACCCTCCAAGAAATGCCGCATAGGCAGATGATGGAGGGGCGGGGCTGGCGGCGCATCATGGTTGATGCTTCGTTAACGCCTGCCGGCCACGATGGGCGCGAAGGGAGATCCACCATAGCCAGCCGATTCGCCATCCTGCCGGCCGTGTCGCTGTGGCTTGCGCTGTCCTGCGCGAGCCTGGTGCCAGCGTATGCGCAGGATACGGCGTCATTGGAGCGCCAACGGCAGGAAACGGCCGCCGAGCGCGAGCGGCTGCAGCGCGAACTCGAAGAAGCCGACGAACGCATCAACCGGCTGGCCGGAGAGGTCGAGGCGCTGCGCAAGGACACGGCGACGATCACCGCCGCGCTCGTCGATGCAGCTGCTGCCGAAAGGCGGCTGGCCGACGAGGTCGAGGCGACGAATGCGCGGCTCGCGGGCCTGCGCGACCAGCAGACAACGTTGCGCGGCTCGCTTGCCGAGCGCCGCGACCTGCTTGCCGAGGTGCTCGGCGCGTTGCAAAGGCTGGGGATCAGCCCGCCGCCGGCGATCCTGGTGCAGCCGGAAGATGCGCTGTCATCGGTGCGCAGTGCGATCCTGCTCGGCTCGGTCGTGCCGGAACTGCGGGAGGAAACGCAGGTGCTGCTCGCCGACCTCAACGAACTCGCCCATGTCTCCTCTCAGATCGAAAGCGAGCGGACGCTTCTTGTCGCTGCCATGCGCGAACAGGTCGAGGAGCAGAGCCGCATGGACCTGCTGCTATCTGAGAAGCAGAGGCTGCGGGAGGCGTCTGAAGAGCAGATCGTCGCCGAGAGCGAGCGGTCGCGGGCGCTGGCCGATCAAGCCGGCTCTCTCAATGAATTGATCGATGCGCTGGAAGCCGAAATCGACATCGCGCGACAGGCCGAAGAGACGCGGCGAGCCCAGGAGGCGGCCGCGGCAAACCGGCCGCCGGCGCCCGTGCCCACGCCGGAACTGTTTGCAAGCGTGCCGTTCTCCAACCTGCGCGGGCAGGTCGTTCCGCCTGTTTCAGGCACGATCACACGCCGTTTCGGAGCCGATGACGGCACCGGCGGGCGGCTGATGGGAGACATGTTTGCAACACATTCGAACGCCATCGTCACGGCTCCATCGGACGGCTCGATCCTCTATGCGGGTCCGTTCCGGTCGTACGGGCAACTCTTGATCCTGAATGCTGGCGATGGTTACCATATTGTCTTGGCAGGGCTCGCAAGAATCAGCGTGGCACTGGGCCAGACCGTCGTTGCGGGTGAGCCGATCGGCGCTATGTCCGAGGCAAGGATTGCAAGCGCTGCCGGAATGGACGGTACGAATGCCGGGCCGGAGCTTTACGTCGAGCTCCGCAAGGATGGCAGCCCCATCGACCCTGCTCCATGGTGGGCAGGCCGCAACACAGTAAGGACAGGAAATGGTACGTAAGGTTTCTCTCCTTCTCGCCGGCGCCCTCATGGGGGCCTCGGCCATGACCCTGGTCCACGGTGCGGTCGGAACCTCCGCCAATGCCGCAGGCTCCGAGACCTATCGCCAGCTCGCGATCTTCGGCGACATCTTCGAGCGCGTGCGCGCACAGTATGTGACGCCGCCGGAAGACAAGGAGCTTGTCGAGAGCGCCATCAACGGCATGCTCTCCTCGCTCGATCCGCACTCCTCCTACCTCAACCCGGATGCCGCGCAGGACATGCGCGTGCAGACCCGCGGCGAGTTCGGCGGCCTCGGCATCGAGGTCACGATGGAGAACGAGCTGGTCAAGGTGATCTCGCCGATCGAAGATACCCCTGCAGCGCGGGCCGGCGTGCTTGCCGGCGACTTCATCGCCCAGATCGACGGCAAGGAAGTGCGCGGCATGCAGCTGTCCGACGCGGTCGACATGATGCGCGGCGCGGTGGATACGCCGATCGAGCTTACGATCCTGCGCGAAGGCGCTGCCGAGCCGATCAAGCTCACCATCATCCGTGCCGTGATCCAGGTGCGCGCCGTGCGCTACCGGCTCGAGCAGGATGTCGGCTACGTCAAGATCAACTCCTTCACCGAGAAGACGTCTGCCGATCTCGCCGATGCCATCACGAAGCTGAAGGCCGAGGCCGGCGAGGGCGGGCTCAAGGGCTATGTGCTCGACCTGCGCCTCAATCCGGGCGGCCTGCTCGACCAGGCGGTCTCGGTGTCGGACGCCTTCCTCGAGCGCGGCGAGATCGTCTCGACCCGTGGGCGCGAAGCAAGCAACATCACCCGCTTCGATGCGCGGGCCGGCGACCTGATCGACGGCGCCCCGGTCATCGTGCTGGTCAATGGCGGCTCGGCGAGCGCGTCGGAGATTGTTGCCGGTGCGCTTCAGGATCACCGTCGCGCGGCGGTGCTCGGCACGCAGTCCTTCGGCAAAGGCTCGGTCCAGACCATCATCCCGCTCGGCGAAAACGGCGCGCTTCGCCTGACGACGGCGCTGTACTACACGCCGGCCGGCACCTCGATCCAGGGCAAGGGCATCACGCCCGACATCATCGTCGAGCAGCCGCTGCCGCCGGAATTGATGGGCGAAAACACCACGCGCGGCGAATCGGCACTTCCCGGCCACATCGTCGGCCAAGAGGAGAGCGAGCAGGGCTCCGGTTCATCGGCCTATGTGCCGCCGGAAGCCGAAGACGACGTGCAGCTGCAGTTCGCACTTGGCCTGCTGCGCGGCGAGCGAACCGACCCGGCCTTCCCGCCGAGCCCGGATCGCGCCGAGCTTCAGCAGCGCTGACAAGCACTCGCCGGCGCGGTTTGCGCGCCGACCATGATCTCCAGACCGGCAATCGGGCAGACCCCGGTTGCCGGTCTTGATTCCGGGGCTAGCGGTCCGGGAACGCCTTTCGGGGGATGGGCATGAAGAAACCAGAGCCGGCAGCGTCGAACGCGTGGAAAGACGATTTCCTCGACCGTCCGCTTGGTCTCGACCGCGGTCAGAAATCAGGCGCTCTGCGCCCGCCGACGGCAGGGGAAGCTGGGTCCGCCGCCCTCGCCTTGCTGGTCATTGCCGGATCGGCATGGACGGCGCTGCATCCTTCAGGCTTTCGCGTGCCTCCACCTGTCGCCGTCTCGACGCCGCAGGAGGTCGCCGCCGCGCCGGAGCCTTCCCCCATGCCGACAGTGACGCGCGGACCGTCGTCCGGCTCTGGCGGTCCGTCGATCCAGACGATCGAGCCCCCGGCGCCGGGTAGCGCCAGCAATGTCGTCATCATCCGCGATCCGAGTGCCATCGGGCAGGATCTGCGCGTCGCGCATGTGCCCGATGCCGACCTCATCCAGGATGCGGATGAAGGCCTGCTTCCGGTCAGGGCGGCGGATGGGCGGAGACCTTTCGACGTCTATGCGCGGCCATGGTCGGGCGCGCGCGGCGCGCGCATCGCGATCGTGGTTGGCGGCGTCGGCATCTCGCAGACGACTTCGCAGCGTGCCGTCGAGACACTACCGCCAGAGGTGACGCTCGGCTTCGCGCCGAGCGGCAACAGCCTCGATCGCTGGATGCAGGCTGCGCGGCGCAAGGGGCACGAACTCGTACTCCAGGTGCCGATGGAGCCTTTCGATTATCCAAGCGTCGATCCCGGCCGCAACACCCTGCGGGTTGATGCGCAGGGTGGCGAGCTTCTGCGCGACCTGCGGCTCTCGCTTGGGCGCATCACAAACTATGTCGGCGTCATGAACTATATGGGTGCCCGCTTCGTCGCGAGCAGCGACGCCATGGGGGCACTGATGGGCGAACTCGGAGAACGCGGGCTGATGTATCTCGACGACGGTTCGAGTGCTCGCACGCTGGCACCTGCGCTGGCCGCGCCGAATCGCGTTCCCTTTGCCGGCGTCGATGTCACGGTCGACCAGGCGCGCGATCGCGCCTCGATCCTCGCCCGCCTCGACGAACTGGAGCGCATCGCGCGGGCGCGCGGCTACGCGGTCGGCGCCGGGACGGCGTTCGACGTCACGGTCGATACGGTGACCAGCTGGGTCGCCGAAGCGCGCCGGCGCGGCATCGAGATCGTCCCTATATCCGCTCTCGCAAGCGACCCCGGAAGGTAAACCGTCATGGCCAAGCCGAAGACCGTCGATCCCGAAACGCTGCCCTATCGCCCCTGCGTCGGCATCATGGTGCTGAACCGCGAGGGCCTGGTCTGGGCCGGACGGCGGATTGCGGCGACCGACAGCGAGATGGCCGGCACCACGAAGCTCTGGCAGATGCCCCAGGGCGGCATCGATGCCGATGAGGATCCTCTGGAAGCTGCCAAGCGGGAGCTTTACGAGGAGACCGGCATTCGTACGGCGTCGCTTCTAGCCGAGGCGCCGGACTGGATTCATTACGACTTGCCAGCGGAACTCGTCGGCATCGCCTTCAAGGGTCGGTTTCGCGGGCAGAAGCAGCGCTGGTTCGCCTTCCGCTTCGAAGGCGATGAGACCGAGATCGCCATCAACCCGCCGCCCGGAGGCCATGAGGCCGAATTCGACGAATGGGCGTGGAAGCCGATGCTGGAGCTTCCCGAGCTGATCGTGCCCTTCAAGCGCCAGGTCTACGAAGAGGTCGTCGCGGCCTTCCGGCACCTGGCGTAAGCGATTTCCAAGCCGCGCCGGGACGCGTAGGCTTGGCTGCGATCAATTCCCGATTCGGAGCTGTGTGACATGGAGTTCGTCTTCCCCTGGCCGCTCAGCCAGGGCGAGTGGATGGCGTGGAGTTCGGCCGTCATCACCGTTCTGTTCGGCCTCGTCCTGCTGTTTGCGCCGCGTGTCAGCCTGCGGGTTCTCAGGCTGCGGACTGCCGAGCATGCGCCGGAAGCCGTCGGCGAGGCGCGCGCCACGATGGCGGGCTTCTACCTCGGCCTAGGCCTGTCAGCGATGCTGCTCGCACAGCCGCTTCTTTATCTCGCGCTCGGCCTGAGCTGGGGGTTCACGGCCTTTGGTCGCCTCGTTTCCATGCTCGTTGATCGCGGGATAACCGGCTTCAACATCCTCAGCTTGCTGTTCGAGGTCGCGCTGGCGGCGCTCGCCCTGGCCTTCGCTTTCGGCTACGTCGCCTGACACCGCCGTCAAGTGCGACAAAACTGCCCGAAACGCTTCGGGCAGCCTTGTTGCGAGTCCCGGATGCCTGTGCTAGACGGCAATCGACTTTTGGCCGGGAGACGTGGTCCTAGGATCGTCCGGTCGGAAAAAATCAACAGGGTCAAGGATTTAAGACAGAGCTTCGGCTCCGCTCCCACTCCTGCGGCTCACCCGGCAACCGCGAAGAGAAAAGGCCGTCCGTGGCACAGACAGGCTCCCTGATTTCCGGCGTCGCGGACCGTTATGGACGGTCCCTGTACGAACTGGCCGCTTCGGAAGGCGCCGCGGCTGAAGCCGAGCGCGATCTCGATCGCCTGACGGCGCTCCTCGACGAGAGCGAGGACCTGCGCCGCCTGATCGAAAGCCCCGTCTTCTCGGCCGAGGACCAGCTGCGCGCAATCAGCGCTGTCATGGAAAAGGCCCGCATCGGCGGTGTCGTCGGGAATTTCGTGAAGGTCGTGGCGCGCAACCGCCGCCTGTTCGCGCTTCCGGGCATGATCGCGGCGTTCCGCGCGATCGCTGCGGAAGCCCGTGGCGAGGTCTCGGCCAGCGTCGTCACCGCCCATGACCTGACGGCCGCACAGCGCGACGATCTCAAGGCCACGCTTCGCGACGTCGCCGGCAAGGACGTCACCCTCGACGTCAAGGTCGATCCCTCCATTCTCGGCGGCCTCGTCGTTCGCATCGGCTCGCGCCAGATCGACACGTCGCTCAAGACAAAACTCAATTCGCTCAAGCTTGCACTGAAAGAGGTCGGCTGATGGACATCCGCGCCGCGGAAATCTCCGCAATCCTGAAGGACCAGATCAAGAATTTCGGCAAGGAAGCCGAGGTTTCCGAGGTTGGTCAGGTTCTTTCCGTCGGTGACGGTATCGCCCGCGTCTATGGTCTCGACAACGTCCAGGCGGGCGAAATGGTCGAGTTCCCCGGCGGCATCCGTGGCATGGCGCTGAACCTCGAAGTCGACAATGTCGGCGTCGTGATCTTCGGTAACGACCGCGACATCAAGGAAGGCGACACCGTCAAGCGCACCGGCGCGATCGTGGACGTGCCGGTCGGCCCGGGCCTGCTCGGCCGCGTGGTCGACGCCCTCGGCAACCCGATCGACGGCAAGGGCCCGATCGAAGCCGTCGAGCGCAAGCGCGTGGACGTCAAGGCGCCCGGCATCATTCCCCGCAAGTCGGTGCACGAGCCTATGTCGACCGGCCTCAAGGCTATCGACGCGCTCATCCCGGTCGGCCGCGGCCAGCGCGAGCTGATCATCGGTGACCGCCAGACCGGCAAGACCGCGATCATCCTCGACACCTTCCTCAACCAGAAGCCGCTCAACGACGGCAATGACGAGAGCCAGAAGCTCTATTGCGTCTACGTCGCCATCGGCCAGAAGCGCTCGACCGTTGCGCAGCTGGTGAAGGTTCTCGAAGAGCGCGGCGCGCTGGAATATTCGATCATCGTCGCGGCGACCGCCTCCGATCCGGCTCCGATGCAGTACCTCGCGCCGTTCGCGGGCTGCACCATGGCCGAATATTTCCGCGACAATGGCAAGCATGCCCTGATCGCCTATGACGATCTGTCCAAGCAGGCCGTCGCCTACCGCCAGATGTCGCTGCTGCTGCGCCGTCCGCCCGGCCGCGAAGCCTATCCGGGTGACGTCTTCTACCTGCACTCGCGCCTTCTCGAGCGCGCGGCGAAGATGAACGACGATCTCGGCGCCGGCTCGCTGACCGCTCTGCCGGTCATCGAGACGCAGGCGAACGACGTCTCGGCCTACATTCCGACCAACGTGATCTCGATCACCGACGGCCAGATCTTCCTTGAGACCAACCTGTTCTTCCAGGGCATTCGTCCTGCCGTGAACGTCGGTCTGTCGGTGTCTCGCGTCGGCTCGGCCGCGCAGATCAAGGCGATGAAGCAGGTTGCCGGCTCGATCAAGGGCGAGCTCGCCCAGTATCGCGAGATGGCCGCCTTCGCGCAGTTCGGCTCCGACCTCGATGCCTCGACGCAGCGCCTTCTCAACCGTGGTGCGCGCCTGACGGAGCTGCTCAAGCAGCCCCAGTTCTCGCCGCTGAAGACGGAAGAGCAGGTCGCGGTGATCTTTGCCGGCGTCAACGGCTACCTCGACAAGCTGCCGCTCAACAAGGTCCGCGCCTTCGAGGACGGCCTGCTGTCGCACTTGCGTTCGCAGAAGACGATCCTCGACCAGATCCGCACGGACAAGGCGCTGTCGGACGATCTCCGCGCGAAGCTCAAGGCGGAGATCGACAGCTTCGCCAAGACCTTCGCCTGAGGCATCGGCCAGCGAACGGATAGGACAGCCGCATGCCGTCATTGAAAGACCTTCGCAACCGGATCGCCTCCGTCAAGGCGACGCAGAAGATCACCAAGGCGATGCAGATGGTCGCCGCGGCGAAGCTGCGTCGCGCACAGGAAGCGGCCGAAGCTGCGCGCCCCTATTCGGAGCGCATGGCTGCCGTGATGGCCAATATCGGCCAGGCCGTCGAGGGCAACGATGCGCCCGCGCTGATGGCCGGCACCGGCAAGGACCAGACGCACCTTCTGGTCGTCGCGACAGCCGAGCGTGGTCTCTGCGGCGGCTTCAACAGCCAGATCGCGCGTTTTGCGCGCGATCATGCCCGCCGGCTGATCGCCGAGGGCAAGACGGTCAAGATCATCACGGTCGGCAAGAAGGGCTACGACATCCTGCGTCGTGACTTCGCCAATCTGATCATCGACCGTGTGGAACTGCGCGAGGTCAAGCAGGTCGGTTTCGTTAATGCTGACGCGATCGCGCGCAACGTGATCCAGCGCTTCGAGGCAGGCGAATTCGACGTCTGCACGCTGTTCTACTCGCAGTTCAAGTCGGTCATCAGCCAGGTGCCGACAGCGCAGCAGCTGATCCCAGCAGCCGCACCTGCCGCAGGTGCCACCGAGCAGGCAGCAGGCGGCGCCGTCTACGAATACGAGCCGGATGCCGGCGAGATCCTCAACGATCTCATCCCGCGCAACATCGCCGTCCAGATCTTCCGTGCGCTGCTGGAGAACGCAGCCGGCGAGATGGGCGCGAAGATGACGGCCATGGACAATGCGACGCGCAATGCGGGCGACATGATCGGCAAGCTGTCGATCACCTACAACCGCCAGCGCCAGGCGCAGATCACCAAGGAACTGATCGAGATCATTTCGGGCGCCGAGGCGCTCTGAGCGCCATCCGCGCGCCAAGAGACTAGGAAAGAGGCTAAAAGCATGGCTAGAGCAGCGACAAAGGCAGGCGCCCTGGCGTCGGCCAACCCGGCCGGCGGAACCGGCAAAGTCCGTCAGGTCATCGGCGCCGTCGTCGACGTGTCCTTCGAAGGCGGCCTGCCGGCGATCCTGAACGCGCTTGAGACGGACAATCAGGGCCAGCGTCTGGTCCTCGAGGTTGCCCAGCATCTCGGCGAGAACACCGTTCGCTGCATCGCGATGGACTCCACCGAAGGTCTCGTGCGCGGCCAGGCCGTCAACGACACCGGCCAGCCGATCGCTGTGCCGGTCGGCCCGGAAATGCTCGGCCGCATCATCAACGTCATCGGCGAGCCGATCGACGAATCCGGCCCGATCACGGCAACCGAGATGCGCCCGATCCACGCACCGGCTCCCGAATATATCGAGCAGTCGACAGATGCGGCCATTCTGGTCACGGGCATCAAGGTCATCGACCTGCTCGCTCCTTACGCCCGCGGCGGCAAGATCGGCCTGTTCGGCGGCGCCGGCGTCGGCAAGACCGTGCTGATCCAGGAGCTGATCAACAACATCGCCAAGGCGCATGGCGGCTACTCGGTGTTCGCCGGTGTCGGCGAGCGCACGCGTGAGGGCAACGACCTCTATCACGAGTTCATCGAGTCCGGCGTCAACAAGAAGGGCGGCGGCGAGGGCTCCAAGGCAGCGCTCGTCTACGGCCAGATGAACGAGCCGCCCGGTGCGCGCGCCCGCGTCGGCCTGACCGGCCTGACGGTTGCCGAGTATTTCCGCGACCAGGGCCAGGACGTGCTGTTCTTCGTCGACAACATCTTCCGCTTCACCCAGGCGGGTTCGGAAGTGTCGGCTCTGCTCGGCCGCATTCCTTCGGCCGTGGGCTACCAGCCGACGCTCGCTACCGACATGGGTGCGCTGCAGGAGCGCATCACGACGACGACCAAGGGCTCGATCACTTCGGTGCAGGCCATTTACGTGCCGGCCGACGACTTGACCGACCCGGCGCCGGCAACGTCGTTCGCGCACCTCGACGCGACGACGACGCTGAACCGCTCGATCGCCGAGAAGGGCATCTACCCGGCTGTCGATCCGCTCGACTCCACGTCGCGCATGCTCGACCCGCAGATCGTGGGCGAAGAGCATTACGCGGTTGCGCGTTCGGTGCAGCAGACGCTGCAGCGCTACAAGTCGCTTCAGGACATCATCGCGATCCTGGGCATGGACGAGCTTTCCGAAGAGGACAAGCTCACCGTCGCCCGCGCCCGCAAGATCGAGCGCTTCCTGTCGCAGCCGTTCTTCGTCGCCGAAGTCTTCACCGGTTCGCCGGGCAAGCTCGTCGACCTTGCCGACACGATCAAGGGCTTCAAGGACCTGGTCGCCGGCGCGTATGACCACCTTCCCGAGGCCGCCTTCTACATGGTCGGCACGATCGAAGAAGCGGTCGAGAAGGGCAAGAAGCTGGCTGCCGAAGCCGCTTGAGCGGACGGCAGTAGGCAATCGGCAGTAGGCAACAGGGAGTATGCAGTAGCGGCAATTTGCATCCGGTTCGGCATTGTGCCGACTGCCGACTGCCGATTGCCAACTGCCTGACAAATAATGGCTGCAGCTTTCAAGTTCGAGCTCGTTTCGCCCGAGCGGCTTCTGGTTTCCGAGCAGGTCGAATCCGTCGTGCTGCCCGGCAGCGAGGGCGAGATGACGATCATGGCGAACCATGCCCCGCTGATGTCGACCATCAAGCCGGGTGTCGTGCGCGTGAAGACGGCGGCCGGAGCCGAGCAGACGTTCGTGGTGTTCGGCGGCTTCGTCGATGTCATGCCGGATAGCTGCACGTTGCTGGCAGAGTCGGCGATCGCGACGCGCGAATTCGACAAGGCCGACCTCGCCCGCCGCATCGAGGCAGTCCGCGGCGACGTGGAACACGCCAAGGACGACGATTCCCGCACGCGCCTCGAAACGCTGCTGTCGCAGCTCGCGCGCCTCGAGGACGCGGTCTGAGGCTGACGCTTGCGTTTCGGCAGATCTAGGGCCCTTCGGGGCCCTTTTTCTTTTGCGGGTGCGTTCACGGAATTCGTCGCGCGAAGTACCCCCACCCTATATCCCTCCCCTCAAGGGGGAGGGAGGGCGTCAACGCTGGCGTTCTTCTGTGTCGGCACTGCGCGGCGAAGGAATGGCGCTACGAGGATGACCTCCACCCCCTTGAAGGGAGGGATACAGGGTGGGGTACTGCAGGGCGCAAACCCGTCCTACAGGAAGCTCTGGGGATCGATGTCCACCTGCACCCGCACGGAGCCGCGCGCCGGCGGGGCGGCCTTGAGCATGGCGCGGATGAAGCCCTGGAGGTCGGCGCGGCGGTCGGTCTGGACGAGGAGGCGCATGCGGTGGCGGCCGCCGAGAAGCGCCATCGGTGCGTCGGCGGGGCCGAGCACATGGATGCCGGCCGCCTCGGGCGCGGCCCGGCGCAGGGCGCGGGCATGGTCCTCGGCTTCGCGGCGCGTCGCCGCAGACACGATGATGCCGGCAAGGCGCCCATAGGGAGGCAGCTGCGCGCGCTCACGCTCTGAAATCTCGCGGTCGTAGAAGCTTTCGGCGTCGCCCGAAACCAGCGCGCGCATGACGGGGTGGTCCGGCTGGAAGGTCTGGATGATGCCGCGGCTCTTCTTGCCGAAGCGCCCCGCGCGGCCGGTTACTTGCGACAGGAGCTGGAAGGTGCGTTCGGCGGCGCGCGGATCGCCGTTCGAGAGACCAAGATCGGCATCGACGATGCCGACCAGTGTCATGTTCGGGAAATTATGGCCCTTGGCGACGAGCTGCGTGCCGATCACGATGTCGGCCTCGCCCTTTGCGATCGCCTCCAGTTCCAGCCGCATGCGCTTCACGCCGCCCAGCATGTCGGACGACAAAACGATCGTTCGCGCATCGGGAAAATGCTCCACGACTTCCTCGGCGACGCGCTCGATACCTGGCCCGCATGCGACGAGGTGGTCGAGCGTGCCGCAGGAGGGACAGGCCTCCGGCCGCGTTTCGGAATGGCCGCAATGGTGGCAAAGCAGCTGGCCGCGAAAGCGATGCTCGACCAGCCAGGCCGAGCAGGACGGGCATTCGAAGCGGTGGCCGCAGACGCGGCACAGCGTCAGCGGTGCGTAGCCGCGCCGGTTGAGGAACAGTAGCGACTGCTCGCCGCGTTCCAGCGCCTCGCGCATGGGCTGGAGCAGTTTCGGAGACAGGAAGCCGCCGCGCGTCGGCGGGCTGCGGCGCATGTCGATCGCGGACAGGTCCGGCAGCGTCGCCTCGGCAAAGCGAGCCGACAGCACTTCGCGGTGGTAGCGCCCGGCCTCGGCATTGACGCGGCTCTCGATGGAGGGCGTTGCGGAGGCCAAGATGACGGGGAAGTTGCCGATATGGCCGCGCAGCACCGCCATGTCGCGGGCATTGTAGAAGACGCGGTCCTCCTGCTTGTAGGCAGGGTCGTGCTCCTCGTCGACGACGATGAGACCGAGGTCGCGGAAGGGCAGGAAGAGCGCAGAGCGGGCACCGGCAACGACCTGCACCGCGCCTTCGGCGACCTGCCGCCAGACGCGCTCGCGCATGCGCGGGGCGAGATCGGAATGCCACGGCGCGGGCTTGGCGCCAAAGCGGTCGTGGAATCGCTCGAGGAACGCTTCCGTCAGCGCGATTTCCGGCACGAGCACCATGACCTGCCGGCCGGCCGCGACAGCCTCGGCGATCGCCTCGAAATAGACCTCGGTCTTGCCGGAGCCGGTGACGCCGTCGAGCAACGTGACCGAATAGGCATCGTCGCGGACGCGGGCGCGCAGTCGGTCGGCGATGTCCTGCTGCTCGGGGGAGAGGCTGGAGGCGCCGTAAGTCGGATCGGGGAGGGGAACGACGGGGCGCGGCGGGATCAGCACCGTCTCGAACACGCCCTGCTCGCGCAGGCCGTCGATGACGGTCATCGAAACGCCGGCCGCATGCGCGAGGCCGGAGCGGGTCCACGCCATGCCGTCCCCGGCATGGGCAAGCACCTTTTCGCGCGCCGTCGTCAGGCGGTCGGGCCGCAAGTCGGTCACGCGCAGGCCTTCCAGTGGCGGCTCCGGGTCGAAGGCGGCCGGTGCGCGCAGCACCATGCGCGCGACCATGCCCGGCGCCGAGAGCGTATAGGCGGACACCCAGTCGACGAAACGGCGCATGTCGGCGCTTACCGGCGGGCAATCGAAGGCCAGCGTGATCGGGCGGAGCTTCTTCGGGTCAACGTCGCCGCCATCGCCGTCCCAGACAATGCCCGCTACCTGGCGCGGCCCAAGCGGCACTTGCACGATCGAACCGGGCTCGACAGTCATGCCTTCCGGCACGGCATAGGAATAGGCGCGTTCGGCCGGCATCGGCACGAGCACGGGCACCACCTGAGAAGAAGGCGAATCCTTTGCCATCGGGGCGTGACCTTGCCCGGTCTTTGCGATAGTGCAAGGGCGCGTTCCGCAGCCGCTCCCAAACGTCCTGGAGACCGACACATGAAATTCTTCGCCGATACCGCAGACGTGTCGGAAATTCGCGAACTGGCCGATCTCGGCCTGCTCGACGGCGTGACCACCAATCCGTCGCTGATCCTCAAGTCGGGCCGCAACATCGCGGAGGTCACGCGCGAGATCTGCGAGATGGTCGCAGGCCCGGTCTCGGCGGAAGTCACGGCCACCGACTATGCAGGCATGATGCGCGAGGCAGCGGTGCTGGCCAAGATTGCCGACAATGTCTGCATCAAGCTGCCGCTGACGCTAGACGGCCTTAAGGCCTGCAAGGCGCTGACGTCCGACGGCCACAAGACCAACGTCACGCTCTGCTTCTCTGCCAACCAAGCGCTGCTGGCCGCCAAGGCCGGCGCGACGTTCATCTCGCCCTTTATCGGCCGCCTCGACGATATCGGGATCGACGGCATGGAGCTGATCGGCGAAATCCGCACGATCTACGACAACTATGATTTCCGTACCGAAATCCTCGCGGCGTCGATCCGCACGGTCAACCACGTCAAGGACGCCGCCATGCTCGGCGCCGACGTCGCCACCATGCCGCCCTCAGTCATCAAGGCGCTGGTCAAGCATCCGCTCACCGACAAGGGCCTCGAAACGTTCCTCGCCGACTGGGCGAAGACGGGTCAGCAGATCGGCTGATTGGCGGTCAGAGTTTCTGGTGCGTCCTTCGAGGCTCGGCATCGCCGAGCACCTCAGGATGAGGATCTTGGGGCGCCTCTTCCTTCTTCCCTCGGGGAGAAGGTGGTCCGAAGGACCGGATGAGTGTTGGCGCTAACTCTCGAACGCCCGATCGCCCCCTCACCTGCCTGCCGGCATCCTCTCCCTGAGGGGCGAGGAAGGCTAGTCGCCTACGCGTTCGCCCACCTGAAGCGGCACCCACGCCCCTCATCCTGAGGTGCGAGCAAAGCGAGCCTCGAAGGACGCACCGCTGATCCTAGCGCGTGGGGACCGGCGTCTCGCCGCGGTAGTCGTAGAAGCCGCGGCCGGATTTGCGGCCGAGCCAGCCGGCTTCGACATATTTCACGAGCAGCGGGCAGGGGCGGTACTTGGAGTCTGCCAGGCCTTCATAGAGCACCTGCA